>Ga0325403_1000036_pt1 | contig 56832 bp, 48 predicted proteins | sample PopdelMetagenome_19_FD_205665 | JGI IMG/M metagenome (GOLD analysis project Ga0325403, IMG submission 205665) | Populus deltoides microbial communities from Bellville, Georgia, United States - Xylem-PdKOR-R4 | ecosystem: Host-associated > Plants > Phyllosphere > Stem > Wood/Secondary xylem... | reverse complement strand
TGTACTTGGCCGCGCTCCCGCGCGCCAGGTGCACCGGGTACTTCTCGGCGTTGGCGGCGAGCTTGGCGGTGAAGGCGGCCGCGACGTCGACGCCGACCGCGTCGGCCAGCAGCAGCAGGTAGGCGAGGACGTCGGAGACCTCCTCGCCCACCCGCTGCCGCAGCTGCTCGCCGGGCGCGGCGGCCTCGGCGTCGGTGAGCCACTGGAACAGCTCGGCGACCTCCCCGACCTCCCCGACCAGCGCCAGCGCGAGGTTGCGCGGGGTGTTGTACCGCTGCCACTCCCGCTCGGCGGAGAAGTCGCGGAGCAGCTGGGTCATCTCGGTCACGTCCACGCGACGACCCTGCCCCAGGCGCGGCAGCCTTCAGCAGACCGGGCCCTGCAGCGACCCCGAGCAGCGGACCACCCCCGCGGCCCAGACCACCCCCTCCGGCGCCCCGACGTCGACGCGCACCGGGCCTCCGCTGCCCTCGAAGCGCACGAAGGCGGCGTCCCGGCCGCAGGCCACCGGCTGCGGGGCCCCGCGGGCCACGGTGACCTCGAGCTGGGCCGCCCGCAGACAGGTCAGGACCACGGCGTGGGTCACGTCGCGCTGGGTGAGGAACACCGGCAGCGGCGAGGTGCCCTCCCGGGCCTGCGAGGGGACCACCACCGTCCGGTCCGAGGCCCCGTCGACGAGGTCCTCCGCGGTGCGGCGGGCCGTGTCCGCGTCGACCCACAGGGCGTCGCCGACGCGCTCGTAGCCCTCCTCCGCCAGAGCGGTGGCGCTGTCCGAGCCGTCAGCCGCCGCCGGTGGCAGCAGGACCGCGCTGACGCCCTCCCCGGCGGGCAGCCGCAGCCCCACCGCGGCCTCCGCCACCGTCCCGCACGTCCCTCCCAGGCCCTCGGCGTCCCGGGTGTCGCGCGCGAGCAGGCAGACGCGCCCGTCGTCGGTGCGAGCCACCCAGAAGTCCGCGGTCGAGGTGCTGGCGACGCGCCGCGGCGAGGTGGGGTCCACACCGAGGCTGCTCACGAGCGTCGTCCCGGAGTAGCCGGTGCCCGGTGCCGCCTCCTGGTCGAGCACGGGGAAGAGCTCCTCGGCGGAGGCGCGCCCCGAGAACAGCGGCCGTCCCTCGTCGGCCGCGCGCCCCGCCAGCGAACCCACGCCGAGGGTCACGACGGTGAGGGCGGTGGCCACCCCGGCGACGACGGTCACCCGGCGGCGGCGCGGACGGGCCGGACCGGCCGGGGCCCGCGAGACCGGTGGCCCGGGCGGTCCCGGCTCCTGGTCGAGGTCGGCGTCGAGGTCGGCGTCGAGGTCGGCGTCGAGGTCGGCGTCGAGGTCGGTGTCGAGGTCGTCGCCGCTGCCAGCCCCCTCGCCGGCGCCCTCGCCGGCCGCCTCGGCCCTCACCCCGCCATGCTCACCACGCGGTCGACCCCGCGCCAGCCCGGCGCCGGCGCCGGCTCAGACCGACCGGGCGAGCACCTGCGTGCGCGGCAGCGCCACGGGGGCCACCAGCGCCCCGTACAGGTCGGGGCGGCGGTCTCCCCAGAGGTGCCCGACGGCGCCCAGCCGCCGGTCGCGGGAGGCGCGCAGGTCGACGTCGGCCCACGCGACGCCCACCCCCGCGACCGGTGCGCTCAGCACCCACCCGTCGGCCCCGACCACCGCGCTGCCCTCGGTCCAGTCCAGGCCCCGCTCGCGGCCCGACCTGTCGGCGCAGGCGACCGCCAGGTGGTTGGCCCGGGCCGCGCCCATCGCCGCGAGGTGCCCGACCGGACGCTCCCCGGGAGGGCAGGGCCCGAGGGCCCAGTTGGTCGGGACGGCGAGCAGGTCGGCGCCCGCCAGCGCGGCGGTGCGCACCCACTCGGGAAAGCCCAGGTCGTAGCAGATGACCGTGCTGAGGCGGCCGTGCGCGGTCTCGACCACGGGGGGAGCGGCGTCACCGGGGGTGAAGAGCAGCCGCTCGACGTCCCACAGGTGCGCCTTGCGGTACACGGCCCGCACGCCGCTCGCGTCGACCACGGCCGAGCTGTTGTGCAGCCGGCCGTCGGCGCCCAGCTCGCAGAAGCCCCCGACCACCACGGCTCCCGGACGGGTGCGGCACGCCGCGGCCCACGCCGCCAGCAGGGGCGAGTCGGCGGGGACCGCCACCGAGCGGGCCTCGGCCTCGTCGGCGAGCAGGTACCCGCTGGTGCACAGCTCCGGCAGGACGACGACGTCGGCGCCGGCGTCCAGCGCCCCCTGGACCGCGGCGGCGGCCCGTGCCGCGTTCCCGGCGAGGTCGAGGATCACGGGGGCCAGCTGGACCGCGGCGACGCGCGCCGTCCCGGGTGCGTCGGCAGGGGGCGTCGAGGTGCTCACGGGGCGCTCCGGCGGTGCTCAGGGGTGTGCTGGGGGGAGCCCGCGTCGTCGCGGGCGAGCGCCCGTCCCTGCTGCGGAGAGCGGGAACGTAGAGCCCGGCCGCCACCCGGGACAAGGCACCCCGCCGCAACTGCCGGCGAACCTCGCGCGGACGGTGCGCGAACGGGCGGCGCCGCTGCCCGCCGAGCGCGTCGGAGCACCCCTGCGGGTACCCGGGGCCGGCGCGTCAGCGGGTCGGGGTGCCCCCGCCGACGGCGAGCACCTCGCGGACGCCGTGGCCGCTCAACCACGACGTCGTCGTCGTCCCCCAGCCCGAGGGGCGGACCAGGAGCGTGACCGAGCCGGCGCCGCCGGAGACCAGGGCGTCGGCGAGCCGTGCGTCGTCACCGCTGGCGACGAGCACCCGCTGCGCGCCGACCCCCGCGGCGACGGCGTGGTCGGCCACGGCAGCCGCGGTGTCGTACCGGTCGGCGCCCTCGACCCGCTCGTCGGCGCCCAGCGCGGTCGCCACGGCGCCGGGCACCGCCGCCGCCCCGCCCACGACCACGACCCGGCGGTCCGCCGTGGCCGCCACCGCCGCGGGCACCACCTCCTCGGGCGTCGACGGCGCCAGGAGCACCGGAGCGCCGAGCGCCGCCGCGGTGCCGCCGACGGCGACCGCGTCCGCGAGGGGCCCGGTGCCGCGGGCGACGTAGGCCGTGGGACTGCCGGCGAGCTCGGGGCGGGAGGCGACGGCGAGCGCGGTGGCGTACCTGTCGGCGCCGCCGACGCGCTCCACCTGCAGGCCCAGCCCCGCCAGCGCCCCCTCGACGCCGGGGGTCAGGGCCCGCTCACCGCCGACCAGCACGACCCTCCTCACCGACGGCGTGGCCCGCAGGTGCGCGGCCACCTCCGGTGACAGCGACCCTCCCGAGGTCAGCAGCAGGGGCGCGCCGAGCTTCCGGGCCAGGGGAGCGGCGGGCACGCTGTCGACGAGGCGCTCGCCGGAGGCGAGGACCACCACCGTCGGCGCGGGCGCCACGACCTGCGCGAGGGCCACGCCGGTGGCGTAGCGGTCGGCCCCGACGACGGCGCGGGTGGGCACGGCGGGGCTGCTCGTCGGGCTGCCCGTGGGCGTGCTCGTGGGGCTGGTCGTGGGGGTGCTCGTGGGGCTGCCGGCCCACGGGCCCGCGAAGTAGTCGCCGAAGACGACGGTGCCCCACGTGCGCCCCGCGGCGTCGTAGGAGATGCCGTACCCGACCGAGTCGAAGGCCCCGTTGTCGATGTTCGCCCGGTGGCCGGCCGAGCCCATCCACATCTGGTGCATCCCGGCGCCACCGCCCCAGGTGTAGGCGATGTTCTCCGCGGCACCGCGCCAGCCGGCGGGCATCCTCTTCGCGTAGACGTACTCGGCCTCGGCGGGGGAGTGCACCAGGGCGGCGCCGCCGGCTCCGCCGTCGGCCTTCGCCGCCATCCGGTCCGACCAGGCCTGTGCGACGGCGTCCAGGCGGGCGTCGCGGTGCAGCGGGTCGAGCCGCGCCGCGGTGCGCTCCGCGTCGTGACCCGCCTGGACCTCCCCGACGGCCTCCTGCTGCGCCGCGACCTGGGCCGGTGTGACGCCGGCCGCCGCGGGAGCCGCCGTGAGCGCGGCGCCGAGCGGGGCCGTCAGCGCGGTCGTCAGCGCGGTCGTCAGCGCGGCAGTCACCAGCGCAGGGGCGGTGCGGCGGGTGGTCGTCGAGCATCGGGGCACGTGGCGACCGTAGGGACGCGAGCGCCCGGACGCGGGCGTTTCGCCGGGACCGTCCCGGGCGCGAGAGCATGGCGACAGCGCCGCGGACCCGCCGGCGCCCCACCGTCCGCCGGGAGGCCAGCCCGTGTCCGTCGTCGTCATCAACGCCCTCGACGTCCCCGAGGGAGGGGGCGCCGAGATCGAGCGCCGCTTCGCCGCCCGCCGCCACTCCGTGGACGGCGCACCGGGCTTCGAGGGGTTCCAGCTGCTGCGCCCCGTCGCGGGGGAGAGCCGCTACTTCGTGGTGACCACGTGGGCCACCCGCGAGCACTTCGAGCAGTGGCAGACGAGCGGCGCGCGGGTGGCGCACAGCGACGGTGACGGCGGGTCCGCGCCGCGGCGCCCGGTGGCGACGGGGTCGACCCTGCTCGAGTTCGAGGTCGTCGAACTGGGCGCCTGACCCCGCGGACCGCCCGAGGGCGCGCTCCCGGGTCGCGGTCGGGTCGCGGTCCAGTCGCTGGCAGGGCGTGGGCAGGGCGTGGGCAGGGCCGGTCCCGATCGACGGGCGGGTGGTTGCCAACCCCCGAATGCCCGATATCGTCACGGACTGTGCGGACGCGTCACTTCGAGTTCACCTCGATCATGGTGGGTGGTGCTCGGTGAGCGTCATCGACCTGCGCGCGGGCAAGGACCTCGACGACCTCAGCGAGTTCGAGCTGCTCGACCTGTACGTGCGGGTCCGCTCGCTGCTGGCCGAGCGCCTCTCGCGCAAGGACGGCGGGGAGTCGATCGAGATGCTGTTCGCGCGCCTCGCCGACGTCGTCGAGCCGGCGGCGCCCCGGGTGCCGAAGACGCGGATCTCTCCGCGCGAGCGCGAGGTGCTGCACTTCCTCGCGCAGGAGAAGACCAACGCCGAGATCGCCGCGACGCTCTTCATCAGCGAGAACACCGTCAAGAACCACGTGAGCAACATCCTCGGCAAGTACGAGGTGGGCACCCGCCACGGCGCCGTGATGTCCGCCATCCGCGAGGGCACCCTCACCGTCGACTGACCCCGCCCGACCGCGCCGAGGGGCAGGGGGCCGTCAGCGCTCCGGGAGGGTGACCCCGGCCAGGCGCTGCGACAGCCCCCAGACGCGCGCGGCAGCGGCCTCGTCCGCCAGCGGGCGGTACAGCGACTGCTCCTCGGGCGGCCCGCCCACGCGGCCCGGCCCGCCCGGCCCGAACATCCGCCCGTCCTCGGCCCCGGGGACGACCGGCGCGGTGGCGGCGAGCAGGGCCGGCAGCCCCGCCGTCTCCGGGGTCCCCACCAGCCACCCCCGTCGCGACAGCCAGCGGATGAGGCGCACCTGCGGGGTGTCGGTGCTCCGTCCGAGCTCGGGGCGGGCCGCCAGCAGGCTCGTGGGCGCGACGCCCGGGTGCGACAGCACGCTGGTGACGCCCCACCCGCCGGCGCGGCTGCGCCGGTCGAGCTCCAGCCCGAACAGCCCGAGCGCGATCTTGGAGGAGCGGTAGGCGGCCGTGCCGTCGTAGGAGCGCTCCCAGTCGGGGTCGTCCCAGTGCACGCCGCCGCGCGCTGCCACCACGCTTACCTGCGACACCACTCGCGCCCGCCCCGCGCACAGCAGCGGCAGGAGGTGCGCGACCAGCGCCACGTGCCCGAGGTGGTTGGTCCCCAGCTGCAGCTCGTGGCCGTCGGCGGTGGTCTGCCGGGTGGGCGGCGTCATCACCCCGGCGTTGTTGACCAGCAGGTGCACCGGGGCTCCGTCGCCGCGCAGCTGCTCGCCCAGGGCCGCCACCGACGCCAGCGAGCCCAGGTCGAGGTCGGCCAGCTCCACGCGGGCCCCCGGCGCGGTCCGCCGGATGCGCTCCACCGCTGCCTCGCCCTTGGCGGGCGACCTCACCGGCAGCACCACCTCGGCGCCCGCCGCCGCCAGGCGGGTGGCGACCTCCAGCCCGATGCCGTCGCTGCCGCCCGTCACCACCGCCCTGCGGCCCGTGAGGTCCGGGACGACGACGTCCGCCGTCGCCCGTGGTGCTCGTCCTGCTCGTCCTGCTCGTCCTGCTCGTCCTGTCGTCATGCTCGGAGCCTGCAGCGCCCACGGGCCGCGCTCCAGGGCCGGCGCATCCAGGGACCGGCAGTCCCTGGCTGCGCCGTGGCGGCACCCGCTCCCCCTCGCGCACGATGGCAGGACGACGGGACGGTGACGGGGGGAGGGCGCAGTGGTCGACAGGTCGGGGCTCGCGGCGTTCCTGCGCCGCCGCCGCGGGTCCCTCCAGCCGGAGGACGTGGGGCTGCCGCGCGGCGTGCGCCGCCGCACCGGCGGGCTGCGCCGCGAGGAGGTCGCGGTGCTGTGCCACATGTCGGCCGACTACTACTCCCGCATCGAGCAGGAGCGCGGGCCCCAGCCATCGGAGTCGATGGTCGCCGCGATCGCGCAGGGGCTGCACCTGTCCCTGGACGAGCGCGACCACCTGTTCCGCCTCGCCGGTCACGCGCCTCCGCTGCGCGGGGCGTCGGGGGAGCACGTCAGCCCGGGACTGCTGCGGGTCCTCGACAGGCTCGACGACACCCCCGCCGAGGTCGTCACCGAGCTGGGAGAGACGCTGCGCCAGACCCGTCTCGGCGTCGCGCTCACCGGAGACGCCTCGCGGCGCACCGGGCCGCACAGGAGCCTGGGCTACCGCTGGTTCGCCGAGCCCGCCTCGCGCGCCGTGTACGCCGAGGACGACCACCAGCACCTCTCCCGGCTGTTCGCCTCCGGCCTGCGCGAGCTCGTCGCGCTGCGCGGCTCCGGGTCGCGCGCGGCCGACCTCGCCGACGACCTGCTCGCCCGGAGCGCGGAGTTCCGCGCGCTGTGGGACGCCCACGAGGTGGGACTGCGCCCCCGCGACACCAAGCGCTTCGTGCACCCGGAGGTGGGCGTGGTCGAGGTGTCGTGCCAGACGCTGCTCGACCCCGACCAGAGCCACCGGCTGCTCGTCTACACCGCCGAGCCCGGCAGCGAGAGCGCCGAGAAGCTGCAGCTGCTCGGCGTCCTCGCGCCCGCCGGCCGCTGACCCACCCCTGAGACTGGGGGTGTGACGCAGCACCACCCCAGCGCCGTCCCCGCGCGGCGCCCCTCCCTGCTGGCGCTGGCGCTGGTCACCGGGATCGGACCCTTCGCCACCGACACCTACCTCGCGGCGCTCCCGCAGGTCCGTGACGCGCTGGCCACCAGCTCGGCGGGCGCGCAGCTCACCATCACCGGCTTCATCGTGGGGCTCGCGGTGGGGCAGCTCGTGGCCGGTCCGGTCAGCGACGGGCGGGGACGGCGCGGCGTCGTCCTGCTCAGCGCGGCGGCCTTCACCGCCGTGTCGCTGCTGTGCGTGGTGGCCCCGAGCGTCGAGCTGCTGGTGCTGCTGCGCGTGCTGCAGGGGCTGGTCGCCGGGGCCGGGGTGGCCGTCGGTCGGGCGGTGATCAGCGACTCCCACACCGGGGTCGCCGCGGCGCAGGCGTTCGGCACCCTCGCGGCGATCACCCTGCTCGCGCCCGTCATCGCGCCCGCGGTCGGCGGGCTGGTGCTCGCCGTCGCCGACTGGCGCGCCGTGTTCGGGCTGATGGCGGCCCTGGGCGTGCTGATGCTGGCCGCCGCGGTGGTCGGCGTCCCCGAGACCCTGCCGCCGGACCGGCGCCAGCGGGGAGGGCTGCGGGCGCTGGGCTCGCGGGTGGGCGACCTGGTGCGCGACGGCGCGTTCATGCACCCCGTCGTGGTGCAGTGCCTGGCCACGGCCGGGTTCTTCGTCTACATCGGCGGCTCGTCGCTGGTGCTGCAGGGAGCCCTCGGCCTCAGCGCCGGGACCTACTCGCTGGTCTTCGCGACCAACGCCGCGGCGATGGCGGTGGCCAGCCTGGTGTTCCGCCTCACCGTCGCCCGCTGGGGCGCCCGGCCGCTGAGGAGGGTGGGTCTGCTCGCGTCGTGCGCCGGGGCGGTGGCGCTGCTCGCGGTCGCGCTCGCGGAGGGCCGCGACGTCCCGCTGGCCGCGGTGTGGTCGCTGCTGTGCGTGGTGGTCGCCGGGATGGGGCTGAACATCCCCGCGAGCACCGTGCTCGCCCAGGAGGCGGGGCGCCGCTCCGCCGGCACGGCGTCGTCGCTGGCTGGTGGCTCGGGCTTCCTGGTGGGCGCGGCGGTGACACCGCTGACGGGGCTCGTCGGCGACGAGTCGGTGCTCGCCATGGCGGCGCTCATGGTCCCGGGCTTCGCAGCGGCCGTGCTCGTCGCGGCGGCGCCGCACCTGCGGCGTCGCTGAAGGAGCCCCCTCGCGCCGGTGGGAGGTCCAGCCTCGGTCAGCCGGCGGGGGCGAACCGCCACCGCGCGTCGTCGGCCCGGTCGAGCTGCTCGTCCTGGGCGTCACCAGGGGGGCCGTCGGGTGGGCCGTCGGGTGGGTCGTCGAAGGGGTCGCCGAAGAGGAGCCGCTGGCCGCGCCGCCGTGCCCGCTCCCTGACCGCCCGCCTGGGGTTGACCAGCCAGCGCCGCAGCGGGTCGACCGCTGCCGGTGCTCTCAGCTGCGGCACCCCGTCGATCATGCGCACCTGCCAGTGGCCGAGGGTCACCTGCAGGTGGTGCCTCGGGCAGAGCAGGACGCCGTTGTCGAGGTCCGTGTCACCCCCGAGGGCCCAGTCCTGCACGTGGTGCGCCTGGAGCCACCCGAGGTGCGCGTCGCAGCCGGGGACCGCGCAGCCGCCGTCGCGGGCGTACAGCGCCCGCCGCTGGGGCGGGGTGAAGCACCGCACCGACTGCCCGAGCGCCAGCACTGACGCGTCGGCGCCCTCGGTGGAGAGCACCACCGCCTGGATGACGGCCCGCGACAGCAGGGTGCGGAGCACCGCCCGGGGGAGCGGGCCGGTCTGCTCGCACACCGCGCGCCCAGCGCCCGGCTCGTCACGGACCTGCGCCTCGGTGGCCGTGACGATGATGCGCGGCGGCTCGCCACCGCGCGTGGTGGTCGGGTCGGCGCCCTGGAGGGCGACCAGCCCGAGCGCGTCGGCGCGGCGCTGGCTGGCGCTGCGCTCGTCGCGCACGGGCAGGCGGGGCCCGTCGGGGCCGTGGGGCGCGGGCGCGCCGTCGTAGGTGGTCTCGTCGCGGACCACGTGGCCCTCGTCGTCGTGCTCCAGCGTGCGCACCCCCGCCCGCCCGCCACCGGCGGGCAGGTCGGGGCGGGCCGGGTCGTCGGGGGCCACCTCGGCCTCGACCTGCGGCTGCGGCCGGCTGTAGTGGTCGATCACCGCGACCAGCTGTGCGCCCGCCACCGGGTCGAGCAGCCCGCGCACCGAGACCCAGCCGTCGGCGTGGACGGTCGTGTCGAAGCGCCGCCGGGTGAGCGCGTCGGGGTCGAGGTCGCCGTCGGCCCGGCTCGGGTCGAGCACGTCGAGCAGGTCGTCGCAGAGCTGGACCGCCTGCTGGTGGGTCAGACCGGGGAGGTCCTCGGCGAGGGTCTGGTCGAGGGAGGCCGCCACCTCGCGGCGCACGTCGCGGGGGAGGGCCCGCAGGGTGCGGGCCGCCAGCTCGAAGACCTCCGTGGACAGGCGCCCCTCGGCGTGCACCGCGGTCACGGCCGGCATCGGCGGCTGCCCCGTGCCACCGGCCCCGGTGGCCCGCGCCACCTGCTCGAGGCGCTTCGCCGTCGACGCCGGCAGGCCACCCGCGGCGCCCAGCAGGTCGACCGGAGACGCCGCGCCCACCTCGTCGAGGTCGAGCCGGCCGAAGGAGTCGACGACGCGCAGCACCGCCGCATCGACGAGGCGCCGCAGCACCAGCAGGTCGGTGAGAGCACCGTGCCGCTGCGGGGCCTCGAGCGACCCCAGGGAGCCCGCCGCCTCGACCACCTCGCGCAGGGGCGGCTGCGCGCAGGCCAGCGCAGCGGCGAGCCGGTCCGGCCCGGTCGCAGCGCCCGTCGAGGTCATGCAGCAGACGCTAGGGGGCGCCTCCGACAGTCGAACACCTGTGCAATCTCCCTGCACAGGGGCATGATTCGCGCAACTCCCGGTTCACCCGTCCGGAGCAGCGAGGCAGTCGCAGTCAGCGGGCCCCGCCCGCTGCGGAGCCCGCCGGGTCGCCGCCGGCACCGCCGTCCGCCACCGTGGTCGCGTGACCGGGTGGAGCGACGTCGTCAGGTACCTGAGCACCGACTCCGTCGTGCACCTCGCGACGCTGGGCAAGGACGGCGGACCGCGGTCCGTCCCCGTCTGGGTCGACGTCCACGACGGCCTGCCCGACGACGGCGGCCCCACCGGTGGCCAGGGCCTCGTCTTCTTCACCGAGGCCGGCAGCGTCAAGGACCGCAACCTCGCCCGTGACCCGCGCCTGGCGATCTCCGTGACGGCGCCCGGCAACCCCCTGAGCATGGCCACCGTCCGCGGCGAGGTGGTGGCGCGGCTCACCGGCGACGAGGCGATGACCGTCGTCGACAGGATCTCCCGCGCGTACACCGGCGGGCCGTACGAGGTCCGCGGCGAGTGGGTCGTCTTCGTGGTCCGGCCGACCTCGTGGTGGGCCAACGACTACCAGGAGGGCTGACCAGCCACGCGGGGCAGCAGCCGTCAGACCGCCGAGCGGGCGTGGCCCAGGCGCACCAGCTTCGCGAGCACGTCGGCGTCCGCGCCTCCGAGATCCCGTCCGAGCCCCCGCAGGTAGATGCAGCTCACCGCTGCCTCGTGGGGACCCAGCCGGACCAGCAGCTCCTCGGCGTCGGACCCGCTGCGCAGCCCGTAGAGCGCGACCCGGGTGCCGCGCACCGCGAAGCCCACGGCCGGCCACTCGCGGGTGCGACCGCCCGACGTCGTCGTCGTGGTGCCGTACCCCACGATCGACCCCCACAGCACCGCGGGCTCACCGGTGGCCCGGGCGAAGACGCCGGCCACCGCCCGCGCCAGCGGCTGCCTCGCCGGCGGCAGCGCGTCGAGGTGGCCCGCCAGGTCGGTGCCGGTGCGCTGCGTCTTCGGGGTGGCCACGTCATCGAGGGTCGGGCCGCGCGCACCGGCGTGGCAACCCCTGCCGATCTCCGCCGCCTGCCACGGTGCGGGGAGTCGACCGGGGGGCAGACGGATGAGCACGATGACGACGGCGGGGGCGCGCACGCGGCGCAGGGTCCGCGCGGCGGTGACCGCGGCGCTGGTGGCGGGTGGTCTGGTCGTGGCGGCCGCCCCGGCGCAGGCGCTGAGCACCGACCGCTGGTGGGGCGCCGACCGCCACGCCACCGCGGCGTCGGTCTCCGGCGCGGCGTTCCGCGGCGGGGCGGAGGGCGCCGTCGTCGTCAACGGCGCCAGCTTCGCCGACGCGCTCGCAGCGGCGCCGCTGGCCGCGTCGCTGCGGGTGCCCCTGCTCACCACCGCCCAGGGCCAGCTCCCCGACAGCGCCCGCGGCGAGCTGCGGCGGCTCGCGCCCCGGAACGTCTGGGTGGTGGGGGGCTCCGCCGCTGTGAGCGACGACGTCGTCACCGAGCTCCGCGGTCTCGCCAGCGGCGACGTCACCCGGCTCCAGGGCGCGAGCCGCTACGACACCGCGGCGCAGGTCGCTCGGACGCACTTCGGGTCGAGCCCCGACCGCGAGGTGTACCTGGCCTCGGGCGAGGGCTTCGCCGACGCGCTCTCCGCCGGCGCCGCCAGCGCCTCCCGCGGGGTGCCCCTGCTCCTCACCACCCGCGACGCGCTCCCCGCGGAGACCGCCGCTGCGCTGCTGGCGCTCGCACCGTCGCGCGTCACCGTGGTCGGAGGCACCTCGGTGGTCTCCACCGGCGTGCAGGGCCAGCTCGAAGCGGCCTGGCCGGGGAAGGTCCGCCGCATCGCCGGCGGCGACCGCTACGACACCGCCGCGAAGGTCGTGAGCGACCTCACCGGCTCCGCACCGCGCGTGCTCCTCGCGAGCGGCGCGAACTTCCCCGACGCGCTCGCGGGCGCCGCGCTCGGCCAGCCGCTGCTGCTGAGCCGCCCCGACTGCCTGCCCCAGGTGACGGCCGACGCCTACCGATCCCTCGGCACCAGCGGCGTGACGGGCCTCGGCGGTCCCGGGGTGCTCAGCGACACCGCGCTCGCGGGCACCGTCTGCGCCCCCACGCCCGCCCCCACGCCCGCCCCCACGCCCGCACCTGCCCCCGCACCCACTCCGAGCACCTCGACCACGCCTCCCAGGACCTCGACCGGCGGCTCGGTGTACTACGCCAACTGCACCGACGTCCGCAACGCGGGCAAGGCGCCGATCTACCGCGGGCAGCCCGGCTACAGCTCGAGGCTCGACCGTGACGGCGACGGGGTCGCGTGCGAGCGCTGACCAGGCGCCGGCTCGGGCCCTCGGCGCCGTGCGCGACCACCTCGTCCGCGGAGCGCCCCGGTCCGCTGTCCGCTCAGACGGGCCGGACCGCCACGGTCCGCCCGGTCCGGTACGACTCCTGCGCGGCGAGCACCACGGACAGCGTCCGAGCGCCGACCTCCAGGTCCGGCTGCGGCGCCGATCCGCTGCGCACCGCCCCGAGGAAGGTGTCGAGCATCGCCTCGTCGAGGTCGGGCCCGTAGGCCAGCTCCACCGGCAGCCCGCTGGAGCTCACCAGCCCGCGGACCTTGGAGCCGAAGACGTCGACGGCGACCGTCCCGCCCGTGCCGGCGGCGGTCAGCGACAGCCCGCCCCAGCTCGGCGCGCTCTCGGGCTCCGACCACGAGCAGTCGAAGGTGGCCACCAGCCCGCCCGGGTAGGTGATGGCCACGAGTCCCGCGGTCTCCGCCGCGGCGCCCGGGTGCAGCAGGGAGTTGCCCACCGCGCTGACCGTCAGCGCCTGCGCCCCGCCGGTGAGCACGTCGAGCAGGTCCGCCAGGTGGACGACGTGGTCGACCAGCGCCCCACCGCCGGCGAGCGCCGGGTCGGTGAACCACGACCGCGACGTGGGCAGCTTGCCGTTGTTGGCGCCGCGCACCGACAGCAGCTGTCCGAGACGGCCCTGCGCGACCTGGTCGCGCAGCTGCCCGAAGGCGCTGGAGAAGCGCACCGGGTAGGCGACCATGAGGAACTTCCCGGAGCGCTCGACGGCCGTGCGCATCGCGGCGGCGTCGTCCCGGGACGTCGCCAGCGGCTTCTCGCAGAGCACGTGGCAGCCGGCGTCGAGCGCGAGCTCCACCAGCTCGCGGTGCCGGGCGTTCTCGCTGGCGACGACGACGGCGTCGAGCCCCCGCGCCAGCAGCTCCTCCACGGAGCCGACGTGCTCGACGCCCCAGGCCGCTGCCGCCTCGGCGCCGCGGAGCTCGCCCGCGGCGTGGGGACCCGGGTCGCAGGTCACCAGCTCGACGTCGCCGCGGTCGCGCAGCAGGGCGGCGTACGTCTCGGCGTGGGTGTGGGCGAAGCTGAGCAGCCCGATCGTCACGGTGCTGGTGCTCATGCGCGGGCTCCCCTGTCGATCAGGCGGATCGTCGTGCCGGTGCGGGCGGCCTCGAGGGCGGCGTTCGCGACGCGCACCGCCTCGGCGCCCTCCCGGGCGGTGATGCGGGGGGTCGACCCGTCTCGCAGGGCCGCGACCAGCTCGCGCAGCTCCAGGAAGTACGGGTCGTCGAGGGGGTCGGTGTCCGGCACCAGGGCCCCGGCGCCGTCGTCATCGGAGGGGCCGGCCCCGAGGTCGGTGACGACGGCGCGCTCGGCCGCCGAGGAGTGCTCGAGCGAGCCGGCGGTGCCGGTCACGGAGAAGGATGTCGTGAACTGCAGGTGCGCCGGGCCCCAGAACCCGTTGACCTGGCTGACCGCGCCGCCGGCGTGGGTGAGCAGCACGTGGGCGGCCGCCGCGGGCTCCCCGCCGTCGCCGGCTCCGGGAGCGCTGTGCGTCGACACCGCCGACACGCTGACCACCGGGCCGGCGAGCCAGGTCGCGATGTCGATGTCGTGCACCATCTGGTCGAGGACGATGCCGCCGGACGCCTCGACGTCCGCGAACCACGGGGTGCGCGTGGGGTAGGCGCCGGAGCGGGTGAAGCGCAGCACGGCGAGCTCGCCGAGGTCACCGCGGTGCACGGCGGCGTGCAGCGCCGCGTACTCGGGGAAGTACCGCACCACGTGGGCGGGGTAGAGCCGCCGGCCGAGGCGCTCGGCGAGGTCGGCCAGCGCGGCGGCGTCGTCGGCGGTGCGGGCCATCGGCTTCTCGCAGATCACGTCCTTGCCCGCCTCGAGCGCGCGGGTGACCACGGCGGTGTGCGTGGGGGTGGGGGTGATCACGTCGACGACGTCGACAGCGGCCAGCAGCTCCTCCAGCGACCCGACGACCCGGCCGGTGCCGTGGCGGGCCACCAGCTCCTCGGCGCCGGCCTCGGAGAAGACGACGACCTCGGCTCCCAGCCGCGCCAGGTGGGGCAGGTGGCACCCGGCGATGCCGCCGGCGCCCACCAGGCCGATCCTCAGGGGGGTGTTCTGCACGCGCTCCAGTCTGCCCACGGGGCCGGGACCGTCAGCGGGGCGCCGGGGCGCGGACCACCAGCCACAGCAGGTACGCGCCGCCGATCGCCCCGGTCACCAGCCCCACCGGCAGCTGCAGCGGGGCGAGCAGCCGCTGCGCCACCAGGTCGGCGGCGAGCAGCAGCACGGCCCCGGTCGCCGCGGTGGTGGCCAGGGGCACCGACGGCGAGCGCAGCACCCGGCGGGCCAGCTGCGGCGCCGCCAGCGCCACGAACCCGATCGGCCCGGCGGCGGCGGTCGCAGCCCCGGTGAGTCCCACCGCGGTGAGCACCAGCACCACCCGGGTGCGCCCCAGCGGCACGCCCAGGGCGGCGGCGACGTCGTCGCCCAGGTCGAGCACGCGCAGCGCGCGCCGGTGCAGCAGCACCACGGGGGTGAGCGCCGCGACGGTCGCGGCCAGCACGGCGACGTCGGGCCAGCGCGTCACCGCGAGGCTCCCGAACAGCCAGGTGCGCGCCACCTGGGCCACCTCCAGCGGCGCCCGCGTGACGAGGTAGTCGTTGACGGAGGCGAGAGCCGCCGCGAGGGCGATGCCGACGAGCACCGTCCGGTCGCTGGCCATGCCGGTGCCGCGGGTGAGCAGCAGGACGACGGCGGCCGCCGCCCCGCCACCGAGCCAGGCGCCCGCGGCGGGGCTGAGCGACCCGACCCCCACGACGACGACCGCGAGGGCGCCGGTGGCCGAGCCGGTGGTGAAGCCGATGACGTCGGGGCTGCCCAGCGGGTTGCGCGTCAGCGTCTGGAACACCGCCCCGGCCGTGGCCAGGGCGGCGCCGACGAGCAGGGCCGCGACCAGGCGCGGCAGGCGCAGCCCGAGCACCACGACGTCGTCGGCGGGGGTGCCCCCGCCGAGCAGCGCGCGGACGACGGCGTCGGGCGAGGCGCGGTAGGAGCCGCCGAGCAGCGAGGCGACGGCGAGGCCGAGCGCCAGCAGCCCGAGCACCAGCAGCACCCGGGGCGCGCGCCGCGCCCGGGCCGTGGCGTGCGCCGCCGTCACCGGCGGGGTCCGCGCACCGCGAGCCAGAACAGCAGCGGCGCCCCGACGAACGCCGTGACGATGCCGACCTCCAGCTCGCCGGGGCGCACCACCAGGCGGCCGACCACGTCGCTCGCCAGCACCAGCGCGGCGCCGCCGAGCGCGCACAGCGGAAGGGAGCGGCGCAGCCCGGGGCCGACCACCAGCCGGACGGCGTGCGGGACCACCAGCCCGACGAACGAGACGGGCCCCGCGGCAGCGGTCGCCCCGCCGCACAGGAGCGTCACCGCCACGAGGGCGAGCATCCGCGTGCGGCCGGTGCGCAGACCGAGGGACCTGCCGACGTCCTGCCCGAGGGAGAACGCGTCGAGCCCGCGCCCCAGCGACCAGGCGAGCACCCCACCGGTCAGGACGAGCGGGGCGACGACGAGCGCGGTCCCGATCTGCCGGGCCTCCAGCGAGCCGACCACCCAGAACCGGTAGGAGTCGAAGGCCCGGGCGTCGAGCAGCGTCACGGCGCCCGTGACCGAGTGCAGGCACGCGGCGAGCGCCACTCCGGCGAGCACGAGGCGCACGGGGTCTCCGGCCACGCCGCGGCTGGCGCCGATGAGCAGCACGGCGCCGGTGGCCAGGGCCGCTCCCACCAGCGCGGCAGCCGCCAGGCCCGCGGTCGCGGTGACGCCGAGGCCGGTGATGGCCAGCACCACCGCGGTGGCCGCTCCGGCGTTGACCCCGAGCAGGCCCGGCTCGGCGAGGGGGTTGCGGGTGAGCGCCTGCACCACCGCGCCGGCGCAGCCCAGGGCCGCGCCGACGAGCGCGCCGAGCACCGTGCGGGGCACCCGCAGCTGGTGCACCACGAGGGAGTCGGGGGAGGAGTCCGGAGACCACAGGGCCCGCAGGGCGGCCTCCGGCGGCACGGGACGCGAGCCGACGGCCAGGCTCAGGACGGCGAGCACCACCACCGCCACGGCGAGGGACGCCCCCAGCCAGAGCGTCAGGGTCCGCCGGGGGGCGGGAGCGGCCACCGGGGTGACCCCCGGTGGGGACCCCGTCCGGGCGGGCATGGCGAGGGGCCTCCTGAGCAGCGGGTTTGCGAGAGCGGTGACCGTCGCGGTACTCGTTGATCTCCGCTGAACAAGGTGAGGCTAACCTATGCACATCGAGCCCTCGGGCCGTCCCTCCGGCGCGCCCGCACGCCGGTCGCGAGCCCGGCGCTGGCAGCCCGCCGTCGCCCTCGTCGCCCTGTCCGGTCTGCTGGCGGGGTGCGGCGGGGGAGCCCTGAGCGGCTCGGACGCCGCTCCCGCCGCCACCGCGGGTGCGACCTCGACCGGCCCGTCGGCACCGCTGGACAACGAGGCCGGCTCCACCGGGCAGCATGTGGTGTCGCGGACGATGGCGGAGGGCATGGGCTCGGCCCAGGCCGACGGGACCTTCCCCCGCACCGTCACCCACCACCTCGGCACCACCGAGGTGCCGGCGGCGCCGCAGCGGATCGCCGTCGTCTCCACCGGTCAGCTCGACGCGCTGCTCACCCTCGGGCACGTCCCCGTCGCGGCCACCGTCGCCGAGTCGAACGCCCTGGTGCCGGAGTACCTGGCGCAGGCCTTCCCCGACGACGCTCCCGCGCTGGCGCAGATGACCAGCATCGGCACGCGCACCGAGCCCGACGTCGAGGCCATCGCGCAGGCGGCGCCCGACCTCGTCCTCATCAACTCCACCCGCGGTGAGGAGTACTACGGCGCGCTCTCGGCGATCGCCCCCACCGTGGTGACGCTCGGCAACGGCGTGAACTGGAAGAGCGACCTGCTGCTGCTCGCCGACGCGCTCGGGCAGGAGGGCGACGCGCAGGCGCTGCTCGACGGCCTGCACGCCGACGCCGACGCGTACGCCGCGGCGCTCCCGGCGGGGCGGCCGGCACCGACCGTGTCGTTCCTGCAGTCGACCGGTGACCGCACCCGGATCATGGGGCTCCCCTCGTTCACCGGCGGGGTCGCGGAGGACCTGGGCCTCGGGCGCCCGGAGTCGCAGCAGTTCGACGAGACGTCGCAGGACGTCAGCGCCGAGCAGCTCGACCTGGCCGACGCCGACTGGGTCTTCTACGCCGCGGCGGGTGACGGGGTGCAGCTCATCCAGGGCTCCGCGCTGTGGCCGGGGCTGTCAGCGGTGCAGGCGGGGCACGCCGTCGAGGTGCCGCTGGAGCCCTTCTACCTGAACGCCGGCCCGACGGCCGCGCGCCTGGTGCAGGACACCTTCGTGGACACCGTCACCCCCTGAGGTCAGCGGCGGCGGCCGCCGCTCCTGCCTGCCGGGCGCGGGCTGCTCGGCCGGCCGGCCCAGGCGCTGAAGGAGCGCAGCGAGCCGGAGCCCGGCCGCCGCAGCCACGGCCACGGGTGCAGCGCGACGACGTCCAGGCGCGACGAGCGGCGCGCGAACCCCGGGACGTACGCCCACGTCGCGGCCAGGCGCCGGCCGGCCAGCTCGGTGACCGGGTCAGCAAGGTGCACCTCGAGGTCGCCCGCCTCCCCGACCTCGGCGAGCGCTTCCGCGAGGAACACCAGGCGCTTGCCCGACAGCCGGAGCCCGCGCAGCAGGGGCTCGTCGAAGACGAACACCGCGGGCAGCTCGGGGTGCGCCGAGAGCGCCGGGTCGGCGTCGCCCAGCGACTCCGCCGTCAGCCACACCGCCTCGGGGTCGCCGGTCACGACCGGGGCCTCGGGGCCGGCGTCGGTGGGGCCGCCGCCCAGGGAGTCGGGGCCGTCGACCTTCGGGCCCGACTGCGCCTCCGGCCAGTCCTGCACCGGGCAGGCGCTGCGCAGCTCGCAGCCGGCGCACAGCTCGGGGGCCCGCTTCTCCACCTGCCAGCGGCTGAAGCCGTAGACCCGACCGGTCCCGGTGCCGATGGCCCACTGCCAGCCCAGGCGGTTGGCGGCGCGGGAGCCGTCGAGGAGGTTGCGGTACATCTCGTCCTCGCCGGCGCGCCAGTCGGCGCCGGCGCGCACCGCCCACTGCGAGGCCAGCCACATCCGGGTCTGGTTGACCAGCCAGCCGTCGTCGTGGAGCTCGGCGGTGGTGGCGGCCATGCACGCCATCTGCGTCGGCCACGGGTCCTGCGCGCTGACCGGGGCCGCCGGCGGGGGAGAGCCGGGCGAGGGGACCGGCGCGTCGAAGCGCAGCGGCGCACCGTTCGCCCCGCCCACCCGCGCGTAGACGTGGCGGGCGTACTCCTGCCACATCAGCTCGTCGCGGAACTTCTGGCGGTCGCGGTGGGGAGCCGCGCCGGCGGCCTCCCACACCGCCGGCAGGGTCAGCAGGCCGTGCCGGATGTAGGGGGAGAGCCGGCTCGCGCCGCGGCTCGACTCCGGCAGGACGTTGCTGCGGCGGTTGGCGTACCCGGTGAGGTCGAGGGTCGCCAGCGCCGTGTCGGCAGCGGTCTGCCCGCCCCGCACGGGGGAGGCGCGGACCTCGTCGCTGGAGAGGTGGCCCAGGTGCTCCCGCACCCAGGCGACGACGGCCGACCTGTCGTCACCGCGGGAGACCGGGGGCGTGGGGAGGCGCACCTGATCACCATCCCCGAACACGCGTCCGACGGCGACCCGGCGCCGGCCGTCCTCGCCGGAGGTCGGTCGGGTCAGCGCCAGGCGCGCAGCTGCGCCGCCCGCTCCTCGACCGCCCGCAGGTCGACGACGGCGGGGGCCGCCGGCGACGCCGGCTCCACCGCGGGCAGCGCCTCGACCAGGGCGGCGGCGGTCTCGAGGTCGGCGACCGGCGTCCCGAGCTGCTGCGCGCGCCGCGCCTTCGTGGTGCCCGAGCGGGGGTCGTCGGTGACCAGCAGCCTCGTGCGCCCGGAGACGGCGCTGGTCACCCGCAGCCCGCGCTCGCGGGCCCGCAGCTCCAGCAGGCTGCGGACGTCGGGGTCACCGCCGGTGAAGACGACGGCGTCGCCGGCGCGCAGCGGGCGGTCCAGCGGGCGGTCGAGCGGCCCCGCTGACCCACCACCTGATAACGGCACCAAGCGCGGTGCCTCCACCGGGCGCCGCAGCCCCACCGGCGCACCAGTGCTGGCCCCGGCGGGGAAGGTCCGCGGCGAGGTGACGACGCGACCGCCGACGACCCGTCGCTGCCGCAGCTCGGGGGAGCACCGCGGCGCCGGGACGGGCGGCCACGGCGTCGTCGTCGCCCGGTGCAGCAGCGCCGCGTGGGCGCTCGGGCCGCCGGTGCGGATGTAGCAGCCGAGCAGCTCGGCGGTCGCCCGCGCGTCACCGAGCGCCGAGTGGGCCCCGCTGAGCGTCACGCCCGCGGCGCTGCAGCAGTCGGCGAGCTTGCGCTTCAGCAGGTCCGGCAGGTGCAGGCGGCTCTCGCGCAGGGTGCACAGCTCGGCGACCTCGGGCATCGCCACCCCGGCGCGCTCGAGCTCGGCGCGCAGGAAGGGCACGTCGAAGCTCGCGTTGTGCGCCACGAGCACCCGCCCCGCCAGCTGCTCGACCAGCGCGCCGGTGATGTCGGCGAACCGGGGCGCGCCGCGGACGTCGGCAGGCCGGATGCCGTGGACGTGCGTCGCCCCCACGGTCGACCTGTCGGGGTGGACCAGCGTCGACCACTCCGCGCCCGCCCGGCCGCCTGGCGAGACGTGGACCACGGCCACCTCGACGATGCGCTCCGTGCGCGGTGAGAAGCCGGTGGTCTCGAGGTCGAGCACGGCGTAGCCAGCGGTGGCGGGGAAGTCCACCCCGTCACGCTACGTCGTCCCGTCGCTAGGACGGAGCACCCACCTAAGGGGCAGCCCGCGTCTGCGCAGGCCGCGGTGTCGGTTGCGGCCAGCGGGGCCGCTGCGGGACGAGCCCCCCGGCAGGGGAGGATGCCTCCTGCCAGCCCGGCCGAAGACCGGGCCGAGCGTCATGCGACACCTGCGCGCAGCCCCACCGCACCGGCCGGAGGCCAGAGGATGACGAGGAACCGCCCGCCGTCGCTCAAGGACGTCGCACGCGAGGCCGGCGTCTCCTTCCAGACCGTCTCCCGCGTCATCAACGACGGGCCCCGCGTGTCGAGCGCCACCCGCGCCCACGTCCTCGAGGTGATCGCGCGGCTCGGCTACCGCCGCAACGACGCGGCCCGGGCGCTCAAGACGAGCCGCTCGCGCACGATCGGGGTGATCGCCGACGCCTCGCCGCGCTTCGGGCCCGTGAGCACCCTCACCGCGGTGGAGTCCGCCGCCCGTGACGCGGGGTACACCGCCCTCGTCGTCACCATGAGCAACCCGAGCCGCGACCTCGTGGCCGACACCTTCGGCGACTTCATGGAGCGCGGCGTCGAGGGCGTGGTGGTCATCGCCCCGCGCGTGGACCTGGCCCACGTGGCGCAGGAGACGTCGGCCGAGATCCCCGTGGTGGTGCTCGCCCCGGGCGAGACCAGCCAGGCCGGCGTCACCGTCTTCTACGAGGACCAGGAGCTGGGTGCGCGACTGGCGGTCCGCCACCTCGTGGAGCTCGGCCACCGCGACGTCGCCCACCTCGCGGGCAGCCAGGAGTGGCTGGACGGGCAGGTCCGCCTGCGGGGGTGGGAGGCCGAGCTCCGGGCGCACGGCATCACTCCCGGTGCGGTGCGCTACGGGGACTGGTCGGGCACGAGCGGCTACGACATCGGGCGCGAGATGGTCGCCGAGGGGCTGCCAGGGGCGGTCTTCGTGGCGTCGGACCTCATGGCGCTGGGGTTCCTGCGGGCCGTGCACGAGGCCGGCCTGTCGGTGCCGGGCGACGTCTCGGTGGTGAGCTTCGACGACAACGAGTTCGCCCCCCAGGTCCACCCGCCGCTGACGACGGTCCGGCAGTCCTTCGAGGTGGTGGGCTCGCGCTGCATGGAGATCCTGCTCGCGCTGATCGGGGACGACGACGTCGACACGACGCCCGCGGTGCCCCGCCTCGTGGTGCGGCAGTCGGCCCGTCGGGTCTGACGGCGGGCCCGGCGACGGGTCTGGCGACGGGTCTGGCGACCGCCCGGCGCGGGTGGCGCGCAAAACTAAGGCGAACGTTCGCCCAAAATGCTTGACGGCGGCTGAGGCGAACGTTCACACTCGTGGGACGGGTCGAGCAGCGGTGCTGGACCCGGACGGGAACGGGCCGCACAGGAGCGCTGCCGGACCCTCGCCGGACCGCAGGAGGACGCGACGATGCGCATCGGGCACCACACCATCACCTGGGGAGGCGTCGTCGGGCACCCCGCCGGCGTCACCAGCATCAAGGACCTCCACTACCTCTCCGCCGGGTCGGTCGTCGAGGCGGTCCAGCAGATCGGGGCCGTCGGCTACGAGGGCGCCGAGGTCTTCGACGGCAACCTCGCCGCCCTCGCCGACACCCCGGAGGTCCTGCTCGACGCGCTGGCAGCGGCGGGGGTGGAGCTCGTGAGCGTCTACGCGGGGGCCAACTTCGTCTACGCCGACGTGCTGCCCGACGAGATGGCCCGCCTGCGCCGCTCCTGCGAGCTGGCGCAGCGCTTCGGCGCTTCGCGGCTGGTGGTCGGCGGGGGCGCCCGCCGCGCCTCGGGGACCACCGCGGCCGACTACGACAGCCTCGGTGCCGCCCTCGACCGGGTCGACGACCTCGCGGCCGACTTCGGCCTCGAGGCCAGCTACCACCCCCACCTGTCGACCATCGTGGAGTCACCGGCGGAGCTGGAGCTCCTCATGGCCCGCACCCGCATCGGCTTCTGCCCCGACACCGCCCACCTCGCCGCCGGCGGGGGAGACCCGGCGGCCCTCGTCCGGCAGTACCCCGACCGCCTCAAGCACGTCCACCTCAAGGACGTCGACCTCGCCACGGGGGCCTTCCTGCCCCTGGGGCAGGGTGACCTCGACCTCGCCGACGTCCTCGCCGCCGTCACCGAGACCGGCTACGACAGCTGGCTCATGGTCGAGCTCGACTCCGTCGACGGCTCCCCGCAGGAGGCGGCCGCCGCCAGCCTCGCCCACCTGCAGCACCTGCTCGACACCACCGCTCGCTGACCACCTCGTCCCGAGCACCCCCGCTGCACCGCCGCAGCACACCACCCCCCCCACCGAAGGGTCCCCTCGCCATGCCCACGTCCGCCATGCCCACGTCCGCCATGCCCGCACCCACCCGCCACCGCCGCCTCGGGTCGGTCGTCCGCCGCGCCGCCCTGCCCGTGGCGCTCTGCGTGCTGCTCGCCTCCTGCAGCGCCGCCGGCACGAGCGCCTCCGCCCCCGAGGGCGAGGTCGACCAGGCGTTCCTGGAGCAGGTGGACGCCTCGCTCGCCGACGTCGAGTCGCAGGTGCTCAGCACCGGGCCCAACGGCGAGGAGCCCGCGAGCGCCGACACCGCGGTGCTCACCGACGCCCAGGTCGAGCAGGTCAAGGCGCTCGGCGCGACGGCCGCGATCGCCATGCACTACGCCGGTGACGACTGGTCGACGTCGCAGATCAAGGGCCTGCAGGACGAGTTCGGGCGTCTGGGCATCGAGGTCGTGTCCAGCACCGACGCGGACTTCGACCCGGCCCAGCAGGTCTCCGACATCGAGAACGCGATGACGCGCAGGCCCAGCGTCATGGTCTCGCTGCCGACCGACCCGGTGGCCACCGCCGGCGCGTACCGCGCCGCGGCGCAGGCCGGCACGAAGCTCGTCTTCATGGACAACGTGCCCCAGGGGTTCGTGGCCGGCCAGGACTACGTCTCGACCGTCTCCGCGGACAACTACGGCAACGGCGTCATCTCCGCGCACCTCATGGCGCGCGCCCTGGGCGGGAAGGGGACGATCGGCCTGGTCTTCCACGAGGCCGACTTCTTCGTGACGAAGCAGCGCTACCAGGGCTTCAAGGACACCGTCGCCGAGGACTACCCCGACATCGAGGTGGTCGCCGAGCAGGGCATCGCCGGTCCCGACTTCGCCGGTGACGCCCAGACCGCGTCCGCCGCGATGCTCAGCCAGAACCCCGACCTCGACGGCATCTGGGCCGTGTGGGACGTGCCCGCCGAGGGCGTGCTCGCCGCGGCGCGCGCGGCCGGTCGCGACGACCTCAAGGTCGCCACGCAGGACCTCGGGCTCAACGTCGCCATCGGTCTGGCGCAGGACCGCAACGTCGTGGGTCTCGGTGCGCAGCGCCCCTACGAGCAGGGCGTCACCGAGGCGCGCCTGGCCGCGCTCAGCCTGCTCGGCGAGCAGGTGCCGCCCTACGTCGCGCTGCCCTCGCTCGGGGTGACGCACGACAACGTCCTGGACGCGTGGAAGACCGTGTACTCCGAGGACGCGCCCGCCGAGCTCCGCGACTCCTTCGTCCAGTGATGTCGCAGACCCACGAGGCGACCGAGGTCTCCGAGGTGGCTCCGCTCGCCGTGCGGATGCACGGCATCCACAAGGCGTTCGACGCGGTGCGCGTGCTCACCGACGTCGACTTCGAGGTCAGCCGCGGCGAGGTGCACGCGCTCGCCGGTGGCAACGGCGCCGGCAAGTCGACGCTGATGAAGATCCTGCAGGGGGTCTACAGCAAGGACGCCGGCACCATCGAGGTCGACGGCCACGAGGTCGACGTCCGCAGCACCCACGACGCCCGGGCCGCGGGCATCGGCATGGTCTTCCAGGAGTTCAGCCTGGTCCCGACCCTGACCGTGGCGCAGAACATCTTCCTCGGCGTCGAGCCGCTCTCGCGGGGCCTCATCCGCGACCGTGAGGCCGAGGCCCGGGCGCGGGAGGTCTTCGCGCAGATGGCCGTCGACGTCGACCCCCGCGCCGTCGTCGGCAGGCTCGGCACGGCGTACTGGCAGCTCACCGAGATCGCCAAGGCGCTCGCGCAGGACGCGCGGGTGCTGATCATGGACGAGCCGACGGCCAGCCTCGCCCGGCACGAGGCCGACGCGCTCTTCGAGCTGGTCGGCCGCCTCAAGGAGCGCGGCATCTCGGTCATCTACATCTCGCACCGGATGGACGAGGTGTTCCGGATCGCCGACCGCATCACGATCCTGCGCGACGGTCGCCGGCTGATGACCGAGCGCCTGGTGGACACCACGCCGGCCGAGGTCATCGAGGGCATCGTCGGCGGGGCCGTCGAGGGGGAGATGGCCTACCGCCGTCGCCACAGCCACCCCGGCGTCGACGCCGGGGCCCCGCCGGTGCTGGAGCTGCGCGAGGTGACCGCCGGTCCCCGCGTGCAGGGCGTCTCGTTCTCGGTGGGCGCCGGCGAGATCGTCGGCATCGCGGGCCTCATGGGCAGCGGGCGCACCGAGCTCGCCAGGGCGCTGTTCGGCATCGACCCCATCAGGTCGGGTGAGGTGCGCGTGCGGGGGAAGGCCGTGCGCCTGGGCGACCCCCGCCGGGCCATCGCCGCGGGGATCGCCATGATCCCCGAGGACCGCCGCGCCCAGGGCCTGGTGCTCGACCACTCCGTGCGCGACAACCTCCTGCTCCCGCTGCTCGGGAGGTTCCGCTCCGGACCGCTGGTCGACGACCGCGCGGCCCGCTCCGAGGCCCGGAAGCTCGTGCAGCGCTTCCGGGTCAAGGTCGCCGACGACTCCAAGCCGGTCCGCCGGCTCTCCGGCGGCAACCAGCAGAAGGTCGTCATCGCCAAGTGGCTCGGGACCGGCCCCTCGGTGCTGGTCATGGACGAGCCGACGGCGGGCGTCGACATCGGCACCAAGACGGAGATCCTCGAGACCATCCGCGACCTGGCCGACGCCGGGATGGGCGTGGTCGTCATCTCCTCCGAGTACCCGGAGCTGCTCGCCGTGAGCGACCGCGTGGTCGTGCTGCGCGAGGGCTCGGTGCACCGCGTCCTGGACCGGGACGCCATCCCCGACGAGAACTCCCTCCAACTCTCCGTGCAAGGAGCCTGAGCATGGCCACCACGTCGTCACCGCCCGCCACCGCAGCGCAGGCACCGCCGCAGCGCGAGGGCCTCCTCCAGCGGCTCGACTGGCGCCGCTACATCATCTACATCGGGTTCGTCGTCGTCTTCGCGGCCTTCGCGATCACCCTGGGCGACGACGGCTTCCTCTCCACCAACAACCTGCTCAACATCGTGAGGCAGTCGGCGATCATCGCGATCATCGCGGTGGGCATGACCTACGTGATCGCCTGCGCCCAGATCGACCTGTCGGTGGGCTCCACCGCGGGCCTGGCCAGCGTGGTCACGGCGATGGCGATCTCCTCCTACGGCCTCGTGGCCGGCATCGCCGCCGGCCTGCTCGTGGGCCTGGTGGTGGGGTGCATCAACGGTGCTCTGGTCAGCATGCTCAACATCCCCTCGTTCCTGGTGACGCTGGGCATGCTGGGCATCGCCGTCGGCGTCGCCCAGTGGATCACCGACTCCGCGCCGCAGCCGATCCTCGACCCGACCTACAACCTGGTGTTCGGCGGCGGGAACTTCGGCCCGGTCCCTGGCCTGCTCGTGTGGATGGTGATCGTCGTCGCCCTCGGCGCCGTGGGCCTGGCCAAGACCCGGTTCGGACGGCAGGTGCTGGCCACCGGCGGCAACCGGATGGCGGCCGACTTCACCGGCGTCAACACCCGCCGGGTCACCTTCTCGGTGCTGGTCATCTCCTCGGTGCTCGCGGCCCTCGCGGGCATGCTCTACGCGGGCCGCCTCGAGTCCGGCCGCTTCCAGTGGGGCAGCGGCGACGAGCTCTCCGCCATCGCCGCCGTCATCCTCGGCGGCACCAGCCTGTTCGGCGGCTCCGGCGCCGTGATCGGCACCTTCGTCGGCGCGCTGCTCATCGGGCTCATCAACAACGGGCTCGTGCTCGCGGGGCTCGACACCAGCCAGCAGCAGGTCGTGCGCGGCGTCATCATCATCCTCGCGGTGGCCCTGGCGAGGCGGAAGTGAACGACACCTTCCTCGACCCGCACCAGCGGGCCACCATCGCCGCGGCGATGGCGCGCATGATCCCCACCGACGACACCCCCGGTGCCGCCGAGGCGGGCACGATCGACTTCCTGGACAGGTACCTGTCAGGGACCGGCCACATCTACGCCAACCCGGACGGCGTCGGCTTCGAGGTGCTCACCGGCCGCCGGCTCTGGGCGTGGGCGCAGCGGCTGGAGGTCGTCCGCGCCCGGTACGTCGCGGGCGTGCGGGCGCTGGACGACGCCGCCGGACGGCGCGGCGGGCGCTTCGTCGACCTCGACCCCGAGGCGCAGGACGAGGTGCTGCGCGAGGTCGAACGCCCCGAGGGGCGCGAGCAGGAGGCGGACGCCGCAAGAGCGAAGGTCGCCCTGTACGGCGCGCCCGTCGAGGCGGCGCTGCAGCAGACCAGCGCCGAGGTCGACCTCGGCTTCGTGCCGCTCCTGGCGCTGCACACGCGCCAGGGCTTCTACGCCGACCCCGTCTACGGCGGCAACCGCGACCACGTGGGCTGGAAGGTCATCGGCTTCCCCGGCCCCGCGAGCCTCGCCGAGGTGCACCAGGGCCGCTACACGACCATCGACTACTTCGCCGAGGACCGCACGCACCCCGGCACGGAGGGCCTGTCATGAACAGCCAGACGAGCGCCGAGACCCGACACGACCCCACCGACGTCCTCATCATCGGCGCCGGCGCCTCGGGCGCCACCGCCGCCAAGGTGCTCACCGAGAGCGGGCTGCGCGTCGTCGCCCTGGAGAAGGGCCCGTGGCGCACCAGGGAGACGTTCAGCGGTGACGAGCTGGCGAGCATCAACCGGTACGACCTCTGGCCCGACCCGCTGCTGAACCCCCGCACCCACCGCGCCGGCGTCGACGAGCCCGCCACCACGCAGCTGTTCTGCCCCGTCCCGCAGATGGTCGGCGGCGGAACGGTGCACTGGCAGGGCTGGCTGCCGCGCTTCACCGAGGAGGACTTCAGGTTCCACTCCGTGGTCGGTGACGTCGCCGGGGCCTCGCTGGCCGACTGGCCGATCAGCTACGCCGAGCTCGAGCCGTACTACACGGCGGTGGAGTGGGCCTTCGGCGTCTCCGGCCAGGCCGGCGCCAACAGGTACGAGTCCTTCAGGTCCAAGGGCTACCCGTGCCCGCCGATGCCGATGTCGCGGTACGCCGAGAAGTACCACGCCGGTGCCGCCGCCCTCGGGTGGAACAGCTTCCCCACCCCGCAGGCGGCGCTGTCGCAGCCGTTCGACGGACGCCCGGCGACGGTGCTGAGCGCCTTCGCGCAGCAGCACGGCGACCCGTCGGGCACGCGCTCCAGCGCGCTCAACGTCTTCGTGCCGCAGGCCGTGGCCACCGGTCGGTACGACCTGCGGCCCGATAGCGTCGTGCGGGAGATCACCGTCGACGCGCGGGGGCGCGCCACGGGCGCGGTCTACGAGGACGCCGAGGGCCGGCTGCACGAGCAGCGGGCCGACGTCGTCGTCCTGGCGTGCGGCGCCGTGGAGACCGCACGGCTGATGCTGCTGTCGAGGTCCGCCGCCCACCCCCACGGCCTGGGCAACGAGAACGACCTGGTCGGACGCAACGTGACGTTCCACGAGTTCAGCTCCGCCGTCGCCACCTTCGACGACCCGGTCTACGCCTGGGCCGGCGGCGGGTACGTCAGCGCCAGCTCGTTCGAGTTCTACGGCCACGACGACAGCCGCGGGTTCGCCGGCGGCGGGCACATGGCGACGTCCGGCGTCGGCATCCCGCTGCCCATCAACTGGTCGCTGCCCGACAGGCCCGCGTGGGGCGCGGAGGCCAAGCGCGTCGACAGGGAGTTCTTCAACCACTCGATGGCCGCCTCGATGGTGGTCCACGACCTCCCGCAGCACGACAACCGCGTGGACCTCGACGACGAGGTCGTCGACGACTGGGGGATGCCGGTGGCGCGCATCACCCTGACCCCGCACGAGAACGACCTGGCCATGGGGCGCTTCCTCATCGACAGGAGCGCGGAGATCCTCGAGGCGGCGGGCGCCACGAGCATCCAGAAGGTCTACCCCGACCGCGTCACCGGCAACTGCTCCCACCAGCACGGCACCACGCGCATGGGGAACGACCCGGCGACGTCGGTGCTCGACCGGGACTGCCGGCTGCACACCGCCGACAACGTGTTCGTGGTCGACGGCGGCTCGTTCCCCACCGGTACCGGCGCCAACCCGACGCTGACGATCATGGCGAACGCGTGGCGGGTCGCTGAGCGGATCGCGGCCGGCCGCGACGCGTCGTCGCGGCGCTGACGCCTCCCTCGACGGCCGGCGAGGCGGACGCCCCCGGGCCCGTCCGCGTCAGCGCGAGCGCTCGCACGGGGCTGTCCGTCGTCCAGCTGGGCGCAGTGGTCACCAGCGAGGACGTCAGGTGGCTGGAGGACGACGCGTGACGTCCCCCCTGGACGCGAACGTCCTCATCGCGCTGGTCGTCACCGACCACGTCCACCAGGACGCCGCGGGCGGGTGGGTCGCGGGTGGCGAGGGCGCTGTCGCCACCCGCTCGGTGACCCAGGGCGCTCTCGTGCGCTTCCTCCTGCGTGCTGGCGCCGCTGCCGCCACTGCTCAGACCGTGCTGCGAGGGCTGGATGCCTCGAGCCGCCACGAGTTCTGGCCCGACGACGTCCCGTACGAGCGTGTCGAGCTGCTCGGGGTGGTGGGCCACCGGCAGGCCCCTGACGCCTACCTCGCCGCGTCGGCGAGGGCGCGCGGCCAGCGGCTGGTCACCTCCGACAGGGCGCTCGTCGCCCTGCACGACGACGTCACCGAGCTCCTCACCCCGCGAGGGCGTGGAGCCCTGCGGCGTGACGGGTGGCTGCTACCTGCCTCCGCGTCCAGGAGATCGACACCGGGGAAGAGCTCCTGCAGCTGACGTGCGAGCTGTGCACCGACACCGAGGAGGACCACTGCGCACGAGCCCGACCCGCCGTGGGTGACGCGGTCGGTCAGCGCTGCATCGAGCACCTCGATGAGGACTTCGAGGAGCGCTCGCCGCGCGGGTCGCCAGCTGCAGCGGCCGCGCCCTGCTTGACGGCGAGGAGGTTCTGGCCGGCGTGCCAGCGCTCGTCCGAGATGGCGTCCTCGAGAGCGTCCCAGGCGGCGCCGACGTGCGGCGGCAGCTCCGGGCCTGCTCGACGGACTTCACGTCGCCTTCCACGACCACGACCACGACCACGGACGCAGAGACGTCGACGTGGAGGATCCTCCACCCCTGTGCGGCCCCCGCGTCGGGCGCGACTGCTGCACCTCGGAAGGACCAGGTGGAGCTTCCTCGGTCCTGCGCGAGAGCGACGACCTGGTCGAGCCTCACGGACATCCGTCACTCGCCTCCGGCGACCGGATGAACGACTCGTCAGGGGCAGCGACGCAGCGGTGACGCCGACTCAGACCCCCGCCGTCGGCGACGGCTCGCAACGCACCGGCCGACCCGGACGACGCGTCGCTCGGCCCCCTTCTGCTCCGGCGGCACTGCTCCACGTGGCCCAGGTCCACGGGGACCCGGGGTGCGGCGCTCCACGGCGTTCCCGAGGCGATCCACCGCTCCCGCCACTGCAGGTCGGTGAATCCGAGGCCGTCGTCGGAGACTCCGAACTCGAACCCGCTCGTGGCGCTGGTGAGCACCTCGCCCGTGTCGGAGCCGTCGGCACCGGAGCCGCTTCTGCTCGATGCACCGGTCGTCTCCAGCGCGTGGCCCCTCAGCCCGAGCTGCTGTCCGTCTCCGCGTTCCTGAGGGTGGTACCGGAGAGGTGCTGCTGCAGGCGCGGTGCGGACTGTTCGTCGACGTCGAGGAGCACGGTCGTGCACGCCCCTGCCCCGCCGTGCGTGATCCGATCAGCGAGCGCAGCCTCGAGCACCTCGACGAGGACCACGAGGAGCGATCGCCTCGATGGCTCCTCTGCCGCAGCGGCTGCCCCGCGCACGGCGAAGAGGAGGCTCTTGCCGGCGTTCCAGCTCTCGTCGGAGATGACGTCCTCGAGAGCGTCCCAGTTGGAGCCGAAGTAGGGCGGGAGCTCCCAGTCACGGGCGATGACGCTCATCAGGTCGTCCACGCCCGCGACGCGGGAGACGTCCACGGAGAGGACCTTCCACGCCTCCGAAGCTCCAGCGTCGGGCGCGATCGCTGCTTCTCGGGAGAACCAGGTGGACCCTCCGTGGTCGTGCGCCAGAGCGACGACCTGGTCCAGTGTCAGCGGCATCCGTCACCCTCCTGCTGCGAAGCGGACGAACGACTCGTAGTGATCAGAACTGTAGTAGGCGGAACCGTCGTCGCCGGTGACGATCCGCTGGGCATCCCTACCAGCCGGGCCCGCGGGGTTGACGTCCCACTCGCGGTACACGACCCCGTCCGGAAGGGTGCCGCTCCTGTTGCGGTACGGCTTGTTCCTCTCGGTACCCGGGTACCTCGTACCGGTGGTGAGGATGTGGTCGTACACCTCGGAGACCCGTTGCGGCACAGGGCCTGACGGAACGGCGACGCTCGCTCCTCGCGTCCCGAGCCCTTCTCCGCCCTGGACCACGGGCGTGGACCTCCCGCCTCGCAGGAGCGACTCGTCGACGGCGCCGGCGTCGCCCCTCAGGTCTCTGAGCCCCGCCCAGAACGCGTCGGGGTCGCGCAGGTGCTCGGCCACCCGGTGACGCACCAGACCACCCGCGGCGGCACCGGCGAAGTTCCCCGGCAGGAAGGTCAGCACGCCCTCACCGACGTCCAGCACCAGGCCGGCCGGCGTCGTGTGGGAGAGGTAGGAGCGGGTGGCACCCCGCGGGTCGCGCACGAAGGTCGCGGCTCCCTGGCCGTGGCTGAGGACGTACGTCGCCGCGCCCGACACCCCCAGCGCGACGCCCAGGCCGCCGCCGGACAGGACGACGAGCGCTGCGACCCCTGCGCCGAGAGCGAGCTGCTCCAGCGGTGACAGGCCTCCCCACCAGCGACCCAGCGCATCGAGGACGCCCGCGAACCACACCCCGCCGTCGTCCTGTGCCGACGGAGGTGCCGCGAGGTGCGGCGCCCACGAGAGGGCGACCAGGCCCAGCAGCGCCGCGACGCCGAGCGCGACGAGCCGGAGGCGCCGGCGTGCGCGTCCTTCGTGGTGCTGCTCCGCACCGGTGCCCCAGGGGGTGAGGAACGCTCTCAGCGCCTCCTCGCGCAGCTGCCGCGTCATGACGGCGGCGCCCCGACCCCGGGCCAGCGCCGTCCAGCGGTTCTCGCCGGGCTGGCGGGCGTGGGCGGCCCCGACGACGACGGCGTCGCGGAGCACGCTGGTCGCCAGGGCGCACGCCGCGCCCGTCGTCGTCGCCCACACCCGCCCTGCGAGGCGAGGGCCCCTGGCGCTGAGCCGCGGGTCGACCCGGGAGGAGAACCGGTCCAGCAGGAGCATCCACCGGTCGGCGTGGCCCGCCGCGTCCAGCAGCTGCGCCCGCTGGCGGTGGCAGTTCCGGTCGAGGTGGCGCGCGTCGGGGACGTGGCCGCTGTGGGCGGCGTAGAGGTGGCGGGCGTCGAGCAGCAGGGCGACGACGAGCGCCGCGGGCAACGCCCCGGCGAGCAGGTGGCCGTACCCGCTGAGCAGCCACCCGAGGCGCATCACAACGGGGAGCGGGGAGTCCACGACAGTCGACCACGGGTCTGAGGTCGCGACCGAGGCGTTGAAGCCGGCGTGGGCGCTGCTCGTGAGCCACCACGCGAGCACCGGGGCGGCCACGGCCGCTCCTCGCAGCGCCAGCCCCGCGCGTCCCGGGCTCCGCCGGCCGCGACGCCAGACGACCACGGACAGGCCGACGACGGCGGTCACCGTGGCGGTGAAGACGTGGTGCCCGGCGTAGTAGGCGCCCCCGGACTGCGACCAGCCGCCGAACGGGGACCAGCCGTACTGGGCGTAGCCGCTGCCCGGGCCGTGACCGGTGAGCTGAGCGAGCACCTCGGCCAGACCCGGGCGGGTCACGTGGGCCACGAGGCGGCGGGCCAGCTCCTCGGCGGCCTGGAAGCCGAGCCCCGTCGCGAAGCCGACCAGCAGCCAGTCGACCACCGCGAACCGGCGTACCCGCCCCGGGGCCAGGACCGCGAGCACCGTGACGGGAATGAGCTTGGCGGACTCCTCTCCGAGCCCGGCGAGCACCGTGGACGTGCCAGGGGCGTTGACGTACCCGCCGACGGCGGAGGCCAGCCCGTGCAGCACCAGCCCGACGCCGAACGCCCACACCACGGCGACCGAGAAGAGCCCTGCGGCCAGGCGCCAGGGGACCGTGCGGGTGCGGGTCAGGAAGAACCAGCAGACCAGCAACCAGGACAGCCGGGCGTAGACCTGCACCGACTCCTGGAGCTCGGGGCGGAGCACGAGCAGGACGGTCAGGTGGGCGAGGCCCAGCCACAGGCACCACCAGCGAAGCCGTGCCCACCGGTGGACGACGGCGGGGTGTGCGGCGGCCCACTGGCGCCAGCCCGCGCCGAGGCGCTCCCACCACTCCCGTGGTGGGGTGGGCGCGGGTGCTCGGGGTGCGGGGGCGTCGGGATGGCCCAGCCGGTCGGAGCGCCCTTGGCGCGGAGCGGGCACACCGAGGTGGCTGACGTGCTGCCGCTCCACGGGGTGCTCCTGGTGTTCGCCGACCGGGCAGGCCCTGCAGCGGCGGGAGGGTCTGCGCCGGGGCACCTGCTCATGATCATGAGAGCGCCGCGGACGCGCTGTCGATGGTGGTTGGGCTGTCCGTGATGGCCCAGGCCGCCGGTGGTCGGGCGCGGACGTGCGACGGCCGCACTCCGCGGATGCGCCCCTTCGGAGTGATCGTCTGATCACTACGAAGGGGCGCATCCAGGGAGCCGTGGGCGTCGACGCGTCGGGTTCAGCCCACCGGCGCTCCGGCTCCCTGCGACGGGCGCAGCCCTGTCCGGGTCGGTCGCTCGGTCAGCCGTCCTCGTCGAGGCGCTGGTCGAGCAGCGCGTCCAGGGCCCGCCGTCCGTCGTGGCGGGACTCGACGTAGCAGGACCTGGCCCAGGCCAGGGCGAACTCCTCGGGGGTCGGCATGGTGGCTCCTCCTGGCTCGCGGGTGGACCGGTGCACGCGAGGGTGGGATCTGCGGGGCCCGCGTGGGGGGAGGCGTGCCGCACGTCACCGGATGGTGACGCAGCCGCAACGCCGGCCGGGTCCGCCGCGGCCCGTCCGGGCGGGCGAGGTGTCCCTGTCCCGGGTCGACCCACAGGTGCACGTCGAGCGCGCCGGAGCACGACGCGCGCGACCGCGAACGGCGGGGGAGGGTTGCCGAGTGCCAGGAACAGCCCGAGCGCCGGTGCTCGTCGGCATCGTCGCCGACGACCTCACCGGTGCCGCCGACACCGCTGTGAAGTTCGCCACCGCCGGTTGGCCCACGGTGCTGGACCTGCCGGGCGGTGAGCCGGCAGACGCAGCCGACGGCGTGCTGGCGGTCTCGACGGACGCCCGCGCGCTGGGGGAGGACGCCCGGACGGTGACGGCGGCCGCCGTGACCCGGCTGCGGGGGCGCGGAGCCACCCACCTGTACCTCAAGGTCGACTCCACGCTGCGCGGTTCCGTCGCCCACCAGGTGGCGGGTGCGCTCGACGCCTGGGAAGCACCGGGTGCCGTCGCTGTGGTCTGCCCCGCCTACCCGGCGATGGGCCGCACCGTGGACGGGGGCGTCGCGCTGGCGGGCGGCCGGCGTCTGCAGGACGGTCCCGCCGGCCGCGACCCCGTGACCCCGGTCGCCACCTCCGTCCTGGGCGAGCTTCTGCCCGGGGCCGTCCACCTCGGCCGCCCGGGCGCCGGTCCGCCGGACCGCGCCGGGGCTGCGCTGCTGGCGGCCGTCCGCGAGGCCGCCTTCGGGGACGCCGGAGCACGGGTGGTCACCGTCGACGCGACCGGGGACGTCGACCTGGAGGCCGTCGCCGTCGCTGTCGCCGGCGGTGGTCCCGGACTCGTCCCGGTCGGCTCTGCGGGCCTGGCCGGCGCTCTGGCCCGGCGGTGGTCCCGCTCGCCACCGCTGTCGACGCCGTCGTCCCGGCAGCAGCCCGACGCCCCGGTGCACCGCGCAGGTGCAGTGCTGGTGCTGGTGACCTCGCTGCACGACGTCGCGCGCGAGCAGACCGGTGTGCTCCGCGACGGCTGGCCCCACCCGGCCGTCCACCTGGCGCCCTCCCACGGCGACCTGGCGCACGACGGGGCCCGCACCCGGTGGCTCGCCACCGCCGACCGGTCGCCGCGCCCCGACCTGCTCGTCCTCACCGCGCCACCCGAGCCCCGGGGTGCCGCTGCTGCCCCCGGGGTCGCCGCCGCACTGGCCGACGTGGTCGCCGCGCTGCACCGGCGAGATCCGCTGCGGGCCGTCGTCGCGGTCGATGGTGACGGCGCCGAGGCGCTGGTGCGGCGCTGGGCCGCCACCGGCATGGCCGTCACGGGGGCGCTCGCCGAGGGCGTGCCGCACGGGGTGCTCCTCGGCGGGACCGCCGACGGCCTTCCGCTCGCCACCAAGGCCGGGGGCTTCGGCGCGCCCGGCACGCTGCTCGACGTCGTCCAGCGGCTCTCCCGCAGTCACACCGGCGCCTTCACCGACCCGCTCACCGATCCCAGGGGGGACCTGTCATGACCAAGCCCGTGCTCGCGGTCACCGTCGGCGACGTCGCCGGCGTCGGCCCGGAGATCACCGCCAAGGCGCTGCTGCACCACGACGACCTGCGCGGGCGGTGCGTCCCGGTGGTCCTGGGCGACGTCGGGGTGATGCAGCGGGCCGTCGCCGCCGTCGGCGGTGACCCGGGGGCCGTCGAGCAGCTGGACGACCCGCGCTCGGCGGCCAACGAGCCGGGGACCGTCGAGGTGGTGCAGGTCGGCGAGCCGATGCCCGAGGTGCCGCTCGGCCGGCTCAGCGAGGTGGCCGGTGACGGCGCCTACCGCTTCGTGGTCGCCGCCTGCGACCTCGCCAAGCGCGGCGCGGTCGACGCCATCGTCACCGCCCCCCTGAACAAGGCGGCGATGCACTCCGCGGGCCACAGGTTCCCCGGGCACACCGAGCTGCTCGCGCACGAGTTCGGGGTCGAGGACTTCAGCCTGGTGCTGTCGGCGGGAGACCTGTACCTGTTCCACCTGACCACGCACGTCTCGCTGCGCCAGGCCGTCGACGACGTCACCCGCGAGCGCACCGAGGCCGTGCTGCGGCTCGCCGGGGCCTTCACCCGCACCCTCGGACGTCCGGACGCCGAGGTCGCGCTGGCGGGCCTGAACCCCCACGCGGGGGAGGAGCGCCTCTTCGGCGACGAGGACGCCGACGTGCTGGCGCCCGCTGTGGCCGCCGCCCGAGCCCGCGGCATCAACGCGGTGGGTCCCCTCCCCGCCGACGCGCTGCTGCCCGCGGCCGTCAAGGGGCGCTACCAGATGGTGGTCGTCTGCTACCACGACCAGGGCCACGCGCCGTTCAAGGCGGTGTACGGCGACCAGGGCGTGAACATCACCGTCGGGCTGCCGGTGGTGCGGGTCTCGGTCGACCACGGGACGGCGTTCGACATCGCCGGCACCGGTGTCGCGCGAGAGACGAGCCTGGTCCTGGCCTGCGAGCGGGCTGCCGCGCTGGCGCCGGGCTGGGACCTGGTGTGGCGCGCCGCGCAGGAGGCCGCCGACCAGCTGTCGAGCTGACCGGCGACCGTCACCGGCGTCACTGGCTCAGCGGCCGAGGAGGTTGACCCCGCGGCTCCCGGCGCCGGCGCGCTGCCCGGTGTCCCACCCGGAGTACCAGGCCGGGGCGCCGCCGGAGCGGTAGACGACCGTGTTGCCGTCGGACTGCGCCCGCAGCGTCGAGCCGGGGTGGCCCCAGCTGTACGTGTGCCAGAGCACCCGGCCGTCGCGGGCGTAGATGACGGCGTTGCCGTCCGCCTGGAGCGTGAAGCGGGCGCCGGGGTTGCCGTAGGTGCCGGCGTGCCACAGGGGCCGGTCGTCCGGGCCGTAGGCGACGAGGTTGCCGTCGGCCTGGAAGGCCAGGCCGTAGCGGCCGCCGGGCGCCATCAGCCACTGCCCGCCGCTCATCGACTGCCCGGCGGACAGCTGCGAGCCGAGGTCGGTGCTGGCGCCGCCCTGGCCCCCGCCGCCACCGCCGCCGGGGGCGGGAACGCCGGCCTTCGCGGGGACCTCGACCGGCGAGGAGCCGCACGAGGGGAGGAAGGCCGCCAGGGCGTCGCGCTCGGCGGCGTCGACCGAGAGGTTCCAGCGGTACTTGACCTGCACCTGCTCGACGGCGAAGCGGCAGACGGCCTGCTGCCCGGCCGAGGGGCGCCACCGGGCGAAGTCCTCGTCGGACTTGGCCTGGTTCGAGGCCGACGACACGGCGACGAGGGTGGGGGCGAAGTCGAGGTCGTTGGCGTAGGCCCGCCGCTGGTCGTCGTTCCAGCTCCGCGCGCCAGACCGCCACGCCTGCGCGAGGGCCACCGCGTGATCGACCTCGAGGTCGGCGATGCTCGTGGTGGTCGCGCCGTCGTAGTAGGAGACCCAGCTCCCGGTGAGGCTGCACGAGCTGCCCTGCCGGACGGGCACGGTCGACTCCTGCTTGAGCACCTCGCGGCGGGTGTTGCACCCGTCCCCGTTGGCGTCGATCCCCTCCTCGAAGCGGTCCCGGTCGTAGGCCGGGGAGTTGGACTCCGGCTCCACCACCAGCTGGCGCAGCAGGTCCGTCGGCAGCGCCGTGGCTGCCGATGCGGGCGTCGCCGCAGCGACGAGACCGACACCGGCCAGGACTGCGGCGCCTGTCGCGGCGAGGAGTCGACGGATCGAGTGGTGCACGAGAGTCCCCCCGGGCTCGTGCCGGCGTCACTGCCGGCAGTGCGGGAGACCGTCACCCGTCGTCTCCAGGACGTGGACTCGCGCTGGGCCTCATCCTGCACCCCGGCGCAAGGGGGCTGGCAGGGGTGGTGAGCGTGGCGAGACCCCGCCCCGGAGGAGGACGGCGTGCTGCGCGTTCCCGAGGCTCCGCAGGTGCGCTCCCTCCCGGCGGGCGGGCGGGCGGACGGCGCGGGCGGACGGCGCGGCGCCGTCGGACCGCCGCCGCGAGGTGGCAGCGTCGTCGGTGACCGAGGGGAGGCGGCCGTGGGAGTCGCGATCGTCGACGCCGTGCTGATGGCGCGCACCAACAGGGGGCGGCACGCCGAGCTGGTGCAGCGGCACGAAGAGCTCGTGACGGAGCTCGCCACCGAGGCGTCGGCCGGTGAGGATGCGCGCCGTGTCGGGTACTCAGCGCTCGAGCGCTTCGCGGTGGCGTTCCGCCGGCTGCGGCACGCCGAGCTCGCCGACCTGGTCGACGTCACCCCGGTCCAGGCCGGGGCGCTGCCCGCCGTCGAGCTGCGCGCCCTGCGCGTCAACGCCCTCGGCAGCCTCACCGCGCTCGCGGGCGGCGCTGCCGCCGGCGGGGCTGCGGGTGCGATGACGTTCTCCGCGGTCGGGGTCCTCGCCACGGCGTCCACAGGCACCGCGATCTCCTCGCTCTCCGGGGCCGCGGCCACGAGCGCGACCCTGGCCTGGCTCGGGGGTGGCAGCCTCGCCGCGGGCGGTGGGGGTGTCGCCGCGGGGACGACCGTGATGACGGGGATCGTCGCGCTGCCCGTCGTCCTGACGCTGGGCGCGGTGGTCGAGTGGCAGGGGCGCCGGCTGCGGCGCGGGCAGCGGGAGACGGCGGCGCAGATCGCCGCGGCGGAGGCCGGGTTCCGGCGGGCGGAGGTCGCCGCGATGGTGCTGGCCGCGCGGGCGCGCGAGGTGCGGCTCGTCATCGGCGACCTCGCCGCCGCCGTCGACGGGCTGCTGCCCCGGATGCTCCGCCAGCTGGACGTCAGCACCGACTACCGCCGGTGGGACGACGACGAGCGCGGCGTCGTCGCGACCCTCGCAGCCCTGGCCCTCACCACGGCCGCGGTGATGGCCGCCCCGGTGGCCGACGAGGACGGCACCCCGACGGCGCTGTCGGCGGCGGCCGTCCGCAGCGCACGGGAGGCGCTCGTGGCCAGCGCAGGAGCCTCCGCATGACGGGGGCGCTGCGGATCCGCGGCGTCGACGCCGCGGTGTGGGCGGCCACCACGCACGCGGGCCGGGTCGCCGCCGCGCAGACGCTGGAGAGCCTGCGCACCCGCGAGGTGGTCGAGCGGCTGGCGGAGCGGTACGCGCGGGCGACGACGGCCCACCGCGCCGGCCACCTCTTCGAGGTGATGCACGCCCACGCGTTCAACGCTTCGGCGCTGCGGGCCGGGTCGTCCCTGCGCGCCGTCGTCACCGAATGGGCGGCCGGTGGCTCGCAGACAGCCGCTGCCGACCTCCAGGTGCTGGACGGCACCCGTGTGCTCGCCGAGGTGCAGGCCAAGCTCTACCGCAGCACCACGGGAACGGCGTACGACCTCGCGCGCGACCACTACGCGGGGATGGCGCGGCTCGTGGCCGGTGACAAGGTCCAGGGAGTTCGCGACGTCCTCGACAAGCGGCTCACGCTCAACCCCGACGGGCTGCGCTTCGCCGACTACGCCGATGTCCGTGCCCACCTCGGTGCGGTGGTCAGCGTCGACGGCGTCTCGAGCCGGGCCGTGACGCAGGAGGCCGCGCACCGCGCCGCCGACGCCCCGGTGCGGTGGGCGTCGGCGCAGGTCGCCGGGTCGGCTGCACGCCAGGTCGCTGGCGCCGGTCTGACCGCGGCCGCCCTGAGCGGGTTCGCGGCGACGGCCAGCGCTGCCGCCGGGGCGCGGGCCGAGGAGGTGTCCGTGGTGCAGGCCGTCACGTCGTCGTGCGGCGCCGTCGCCTCGGCCGCCCTGGTCTCGGGCGCCGGAGCAGCGCTCGGGGAGGGCCTGCGCGTCGCAGCCCTCGCCGGATCAGCCCCGTCGGCTCTGGCGTCGGGTGCTCTGCCGCTCGCCGTCGCCCGCTGCGCCGTCGACGTCGCCCAGCACGGCGTCGCCTTCGCCTGCGGGTCGCTGACCGGCGTGCAGCTGGCCACCCGCAGCGCCGACACCCTCGGCCGGTCGACCGCGCTGTGGGCCTTCGCCGCCGCCGGCCAGACCGTCCTGCCCGTGCCGGTGGTCGGAGCGCTCGCCGGTGCCGTCGTCGGCCAGGTCGCCGTCGGGCTCATGGCCCGCGGGCTGGCGCTCGCGGTCGCCGAGGCCCGCGCTGCCGGTGCCGACGAGGCTCGGGTGGCCGCGCTGGAGGCAGAGGTCGCCGAGGCTCTGGCATGGAGCGGGCTGCTCGCGGAGCAGGCGCGGGCCCTGGGGGAAGAGCACTCGGCGTGGGCGGCGGCGCACGTGGTGCCGCTGCTGGAGGCGTCGACGCTGTCGGTCGCGGACGGCGACTGGGACGGCGCGACGGCCGAACTGGCTGCGCTGACGTCGGTCTTCGGTGGTCAGCCGCTGTTCCGGACCCAGGCGGAGTTCGACGCCCTGATGGACGACGACGCCTTCACCCTGGTGCTCGACCCCAACGCCAAGCGCTGAGCTACAAGGAGTTCTTCGGTGCTGACGGCGGGACGCTCGGCGGCGTCCTGTCCGGCGGAGGAGGTGTCGCAGCCTTCGGCTCCTGGGGCCGCCAGCCCCTCTGTTCAAGGCCGTCGCGAGAAGGCACCACCGTCACGCGTCGGTCAGGCATCCCGCTCGTCCTCCGCACTCGACGACGTCGCGTTGGAGGGAGTCAGCTTGGGAAGGACCCGCACCACCTGAGGGATGTACTCAGCCTCTTCGGGGGGCACAGCCGAGTACCCCCCCCTTGCTGGGGGGAAGCCACCGGCCGTACCGCTGCGCGCGCAGGACGGGCTTGCGCTCGGTCATGCCACTCCCTTCGCCCTGGTCACCGTGCGTCAACTGAGGTCGCCGGTCGAGGGGGTCTGGGACGAGGTCGACGAGGCGGGCGTCGTCGCAGCGGACGTCGCAGCCCCGCGTGGCCACGACGGCTCCGGTGGAGGCGCCGTCCGCGTCCAGGGCGTACTCGACCTCGAAAAGAGGTCCCTGGGCTCCGGCCAGCTGCTGGCGCACGAGGCGGTGCCGAACCACCCGCCGACCCACCGCCCATCACCCGTGAGCACTCGGACCCAGCACGAGGGCCGTCCGCGGTGCGCGTGGTCCCACGCGGTGCGGGTGGGGTCGTAGGGCCGTCGGAAGCCGGTCACCTCTGCCCCTCGCGCGAGCACGGTCCGCCAGACCGGCGCTGTGGTGAAGCGGCAGACCGCCCAGGCGAGGGTGACGCTGCGCAGCGTCGTCTGTTACACGAACCCCGGCATGACGGCCACCAGGATGACCACGACCTGCAGCCAGCTCTGCGGCAGCACAGCACCTCCACGCCCGACGTCCTGGACAGGAGGGACCAGCCACCACCGACAGCCCCATGAGGCTCGATGACGGGAGCGGTGGCCCGAGGACCGGACGTCAGACGGCGACGCTCACGTCCGGTCCTCCTGGGCCGTCAGCCGACCTTGGCCCACGTACCGCAGCGGTGGGAGGTGAACATCACGTCGTCAGCGCTGATCTCAACCGTCGCCGTGGCGCCCTTCTCGACGTTGTCGTTCGCGATGATCGTGCGGATGCCACCCGTGGCGGCGCTGCTGCGCTGCCAGTAGCAGGACTCCGTCGACGTCGACTGGTACGTCCCCGGTGCGACGTGGATGTTCACGAGCCAGTCGCCCTCGCCGATGGACGTCTGCGGACGCGGCGTCGTGTCGACGGCGCTCCACGCGCTGCACCGGCTGCTCTTGAAGACCACGTCGGTCGGCAGGATCGTCACGATGGATTGGCCGCTCGCGAAGCTGTTGGCGAGGACCGCGTCGAGCTTCCCGGAGGCGTTCGAGGCGCGCTCCCAGTAGCAGCTGTCGTTCTTGGTCGAGACGTACGTGCCCGCAGGGATGTCCTTGCCGACGAGCAGCGAGCCGCCGCCGTAGGTCTTGCCTGCGGGCGCGGCCGGCGGCGGTGCCGAAGCGCAGACGCTCATGCTCGCTGCCGCGTCGGACACCGCCCTCGTACCGCCGAGCACGGTCACGCTGGCGCTCTTGAGGCGCGCGAACTCCGCCGTGGTCGCCGCGGGGGCGCACGAGTCCTGGGAGAGCAGCAGCGGCTGACCCTTCGACGCGGCCAGGGGGCCCGCCGCCAGCGCGTCGGGGAAGTTGGCACCGGTCGCCACGAAGGCGCCGTCGGCGCTGCCTGGGAACCCGAGCTGGGAGACGAGGGCGGCCGTCGCGTAGCGGTCGCTGCCACCGACGCGGTCGACGCCAGCGCCGGGTACGGCGGTCTTGACCTGGCCGACGACGCCGTCGGAGACGACCCCCGACGAGCCGAGGACCACCACGCGCGTGGGTGCGAGGTCCTTGAGGGCGTTGCTCGTCTCGAGCGGCAGCGAGTCCTGCGTGGTCAGCAGCAGGGCGCTGCGGGACCGGGTGGCCACGGCGGAGGCGGCGAGCGCGTCGGGGTAGTTCAGCCCGGTCGCCAGGTAGACGGTGCCCCCGGTCTTGACGCCGGCCGCGGCGGTGACGGCGGCCGCCGTCCCGTAGCGCGTCGAGCCGGAGATGCGGCTGGGGCTGTCGTCCCAGTTCCGCAGCTGCTGGACGACGTCGTCGGTGACCGCGCCGCCACCGCCGACCACGCGGATGTCGCTCGGCTTGAGCCTGTCGAGCTCTGCGGTGACGGACGCGGGCAAGGCTCCCGACTTCGGCACCAGCAGCAGCGGTGCCGGCGAGGCGTGCTGCTGCGTCGCCGGACCGGTGGCCAGCGCGTCGGGGAAGTTCTCCCCCGAGGCGACGTAGACGACCTGGCCCGACACCGCGGTCGGCACGAGGGCCCGCGAGACGGCTGCCGCGGTGGCGTAGCGGTCGTCACCCTGGACGCGGTTGACGGACGGCGCGGCAGATGCGGCTGTCGTCCCGAGACCGATGAGGCCGATGGTGGCGGCGGCGCAGAGCGCGCTCAGGCGCCGCGCGTTGGTCGAGCTGAGCATGTGGTTCCCCCGTGGAGTCGTGGCCCGTCAGGACCGTCGCTCCAGCCAAGAGGGACGAGGCTCTCGCGGTGGGGAGGGGACGCGGCGTGTCGTGCCCCCTCCCCGGATGACGGTCGCTCTCGGCCCGGTCAGGCTCCCTGTGCCGCTCCGCCCACGAGGCTGATCACGAAGAGCGCGACCCACCCCACGCAGACGAGGAGCGCGAGCCCGTTGAGGACCATCCCGACCAGGGACATGGTCCGCGTCTCCGGGTCGTTCCGTCGGAACGCGAGCACGCTGAACAGCATCCCGAGCCCGTTGACCAGCCACGCGACGATGCCCAGCAGGGGGATCCACGCGACGCAGAGCCCAGCGATCCCGAGGATGAGACCGGCCAGGGCGCTCGAGTTCGACGGTCTCGCGACGGGGGCGCCGTACGGCTGGTACCCCACCGACGGCTGCCCGTAGTACGGCGGCGGCGGGGCCGTGTAGCCGTACTGGGGCGGCGGCGGGGGCGACTGCGTGAGCGGCGGCTGGTTGGTCGGCTGCTGCCCGGGGGCGGGGCTGCCGGGGTACTGGCCTCCCGGCTGGTCCCAGCTCATGCGGTGACCACCTGCGAACCGGTGGTCAGGCCGATGACGGCGCTCCGGGGCGCCTCTCCTCTAGTCATGCTCACTCCCGATCGATGGCTGACGGTGGGGAGGCTAGGTGTGGCGGAGGTCGGTCAGCACCGGATGCGGGGCGTTCACCCTCGGGGCGGGTGAACGCCGCAGCCAGCCGGGTGAGCGGCGACCGGGGTGGTGGCTCCCTGTCACGACCCGTCTTCTCGCGATGTGGCGCGAACTTCCTTGATCGTCGCGCAGAGGGGTGGGGTCAGGGGGGCGGGGCCACCGCTCCGTAGAGCTCAGTGCGGCGGTCGTCCATCAGGTGCGCGTGCTCGGTCAGCCGCTTGTCCCGCGACGCCGTGAGGTCGAGGTCCGCCTGCGCCACCCCAGTGCCGGCACCCACGGCTGACACCACCCAGCCGTCAGCGCTGACGATGCTCGTGCCCTCGTTCCAGTCGACCCCGCGCTCGGTGCCCGTCCGGTCGGCGCAGGCGATCGCCACGCGGTTGACCCGGGCCGCCGCCATCGCGATGACCACCTCGGGGGCGCGCTCGCCGTCCGGCCGCGGCACGAGCGGCCAGTTCGTCGGGACGGCGATGAGGTCCGCCCCCGGCCGGTCTCCAGAAGGCAGCGCCGCGGTGCGCGTCCACTCGGGGAACTCCAGGTCGTAGCAGACCATCACGGCGATCCGGCCGTGCGCGGTCTCGACCACGGGCGGCACTGCTGAGCCGGGGGTGAAGACGAGCTTCTCCCGGTCCCACAGGTGCGCCTTGCGGTACACCGCCCGCACGCCGCTGGCGTCGACGACGGCCGCGCTGTTGTAGAGCAGCCCGTCGTCGCCGAGCTCGCAGAAGCCGCCGACCACCACGGGGCTCACCCCGCCGCCGCGCGCGGCGCAGGCCGCAGCCCACGACGAGAAGACCCCGTGGTCGAGCTGAACCGCGAGGGTCCGCGCCTCCTCGGGCGAGGTGAAGACGTACCCCGAGGTGACCAGCTCGGGCAGGACGACGACGTCCGCGCCGTCGTCGACTGCAGCCCTCACCGCGGCGGACGACAGCTCGGCGTTAGCGGCCAGGTCACCGATCACCGGGGCGAGCTGGCACGCGACCACTCGTGTCACGGCGCGACGTCCGACGACTGCGACCGGCCCAGGCTCGCCCGCACCCGGCCCGCGAGACCGGGGGCGAAGGAGATGGCGACACCGACGACCAGCCAGGCGAGCACCACGTACGGGAACCAGCTGTAGGGGGCGTCGAGGCCGACGGCGTTGCGGTAGATCGTGTAGATGACGAGCGCGAGGCCCAGCACCGGGACCACGACCTGCCACGCCGGAGCCTTCTTCTCCGCACCGGTGAAGAGGAAGCGGATCGCGCCCGCCGTCGCCAGCACGTACGCGACGAGCAGGGCGATCGTGCCGATCGTCAGCGCGTAGAAGGTCGCGTTGAGCGCGCCCGAGGTGACGGTCAGCCGCTCGATGACGACGACGACCAGGGCGAGGCCCCCGGCGACGGCGAGCGCCGTCGTCGGGGCGCCGGCGGGGGAGAGGCGGGCGACGCCGCGGGAGCCGCCGGAGTCGCGGCCGAGCGCGTAGAGGATGCGGCCGGCCGCGGAGACGGTCCCGAGGAAGATGGCGAAGAGGCTGACGATCGCGGCGATGGTGAGCAGGTCGCCCAGCCAGGCGCCGACGTACGCGGTGCCGAGGTCGTTGTACGGCGCGGCGGCGCCGGTGAACGTGGTGACGCCGGCCTCGTCCGTCCCGTAGCCGAGCGACTGCGCGACGATCGACAGCAGGTAGAACGCGCCGACGACGGCGATGGCGATCTTCAGGGCCCGGGGGATGTCGCGCTTGGGGTGCTGGGTCTCCTCACCCAGGGCCGCGGCGCCCTCGAAGCCCGCGAAGGCCAGGAAGCCGAAGACGGCGGCCGCGGCGATCACGGTGATGTCCGTGCCCTGCGGCAGGGCGAGGAAGTCCCAGCTGAGGGTGCGGCCCTCCGGTGCGGTGCCGGTGCCGAGGCGCACGAGGACGACGACGCTGAGCAGCGTCACCAGCGCCACGCCCACCAGCTCGGCGATGAGCAGCGACCGCGTGATGACGTGCACCTCGCGGGTCGACAGCAGCGCGACCAGGGCGAGCACGGCGACGAACACGATCAGGTAGTCGATGCTGAACCCGATGCCCAGGCTGGCCAGCAGCTGGTCGACGAAGAACCCGATCTCGATGCCGGAGCCGGCGCCGATGGTGACGTAGGCGAAGAACAGCGACCACCCGGCCACGAAGCCGGCGCGCGGGCCGAGCGTCACGCCGACGAGCGCGTACACCGAACCGGTGTGGGAGATGTGGCGCGACAGCTTGACGAAGCCGTAGGCGACCAGCGACACCGCGATGAGCGCGAAGACGAACGCCCACGTCGCGCCCGGGCCGAGGATGTTCGCCGCCCCGGCGCCCAGCAGGGCCATGACGCCGACGGGACCCATCAGGCCGATGGAGAACGCCGCGGCGTCGGTGACCTTGAGCTCGCGCTTGAGGTTCGCGGACGACGCCGTGGGCGGGGTGCCCGTCGACGGGGTGCTGGTGCTCATGGCGCTCCTGGTGGTCCGGGTCGTGCTCGGGGTCGTGCAGGGGGTGGGTGACCCCCGCCGCCGGGCTGGGGTCTCAACCGGCGGCGGGGGAGCTCAGGGGAGGGCGCGGTCAGGCGCCCCAGCGGGCCGAGCGCAGGGTGGCGGTGGCGCTGTGCGCGGCCATGCCCTCGGAGTCGGAGATGACCTGGACGGCCTTCGCCAGCAGCGACGTCGCCTCCTTCGTCACCCGCTGGTACGTCAGCGGCTTGAGGAAGCGCGACACCGACAGGCCCGCGCTGTGCTTCGCGCCGCCGGCGGTGGGGAGCACGTGGTTGGTGCCTGCCATGCCCTTGTCGGAGTAGGCGACCGTGGAGGCCTCCCCGAGGAAGAGGGAGCCGTAGTTGCGCAGGCGGTCGTGGTACCAGTCGTCGTCGGCGGTGAGGACCTCGAGGTGCTCGGGGGCGAGGTCGTCCATGAGGGTCGCGGCGGTCTCGCGATCGTCGGCGACGAGCACCGAGCCGAAGTCGCGCCAGGCCGGTCCGGCGATGTCGCGGGTGGCCAGGCCGGCGAGCTGGCGGTCGATCTCGGCGACGACGGCTTCACCCAGCTCGCGTGACGTGGTGACCAGCGCGGCGGGGGAGTTCGGGCCGTGCTCGGCCTGGCCGAGCAGGTCAGCGGCCACGAGCACCGGGTCGGCGGTCTCGTCGGCGATGACGGCCACCTCGCTGGGGCCGGCGGGCAGGTCGATGGCCACGCGACCGAACAGCTGCCGCTTCGCCTCGGCGACGTAGGCGTTGCCCGCGCCCACCAGCATGTCGACGGGGCCGTCGCCGACGAGACCGAACGCCATCGCGGCGAGCGCCTGCACGCCGCCGAGCACGAAGACCCTGTCGACCCCCGAGACGTGCGCTGCGTAGACGACCGCCGGGTTGGCCTTCCCGTCCGGCTGCGGCGGGGTGCACGCGACGACGTCGCCCACGCCCGCGATCTTGGAGACGCCGACGGTCATGAAGGCGCTGGCCGTCAGGGGGAAGCGGCCGGCGGGCAGGTAGGCGCCGACGCGGCCGACCGGGATGTAGCGGTGGCCGACGACGAGACCCGGCTCGAGCTCGGTCTCGACGTCGACGAGGTGGCTGCGCTGCACCGTCGCGAACGCCTGGGTGCGGCGGGCACCGAGCTCGATGGCCTCGCGGAGGTCGGCCGGGAGTGCGTCGCCACTGGCGGCGACCTCGGCGGCGGTGAGCTCGACGTCACGGCCCGTCGTCGCGTCCCAGCGGTCCAGCTCGGCGGCGTGCTTGAGCACGGCGTCCATGCCGCCGGCCTCGATGTCGAGCAGCATCTGGCGGACACGGCTGGCGACGGCGGGGTCGTGCTGGGCGGGCGGCGCGTCGACGGCGGGCGCCTTCAGGGTGGTGAAGCGGCCGGCGAGGGAGGTGAGGACGGCGGGCGTGGAGAGCACGTCAGCGACGGTAGGGAGACGCGCATCACCAGGACAAGAGGGCGATGTCTTGTTGTATCCACAGGGCTTCCCTGTGGATGCTGGTCCGCGTGACGTTGGTGCAGCTGCGAGCGTTCCTGGCCTCGCTGCGGACGGGGAGCTTCACGGGCGCGGCCCGCGAGCTCGGCATGACGCAGGCGTCGGTGTCGGAGCTGGTGCGGCGGCTCGAGGAGGAGTCGGGCGGTGAGCTGTTCGTCCGCGGCTCCCGCCGGCTGGTGGTGACGGCGGCGGGACGCGAGCTGGCGCCGTACGCGGAGCAGGCGGTGACCGCTGCGGATGCTGGGGCGCGGGCCGTGGCGGCCCTCGGTGCGCTGGGCGGGGGGACGGCATCGTTCGGGCTGCTGCGCAACGCCGACCACTACGCGCTGGCGGGGCTGGTGGAGCAGTTCCACACGCGGTACCCCGCGGTGCGGGCGCGGTTCGTCGGGCAGAACTCGGTGGAGGTGGCTGCCTCGGTGGTCTCCGGCGAGCTGGAGGCGGGGCTCGCCGTCCTGCCGGTCGACGACGACGGGCTCGACGTGGTGCCGCTGCTGCGCGACGAGGTGCTGTGGGTGTCGGCGTCTCCGGAGCGGGCGGGGGAGGCGGTGTCCATCACCGACGTGGCCGCCGCCCGGCTGGTGCTCTACGACGCGCACTACGGCTGGCGCGACCCCACCCGCCGCCAGCTGGCCGAGAGGGCGCAGCTGGCGGGGCTCTCGCTGGAGGCGAGCATCGAGGTGGAGCACGTCGAGACGGCGCTGCGGCTCGTGGAGCGGGGTCTGGGGGACACCTTCGTGGCGAGGGCGGTGACGCAGTCAGCGGTGTTCCCCGAGGGGCTGCACGTGGTGCCGTTCGCGGAGCCGCTGTACGACACGGTGGCGCTGGTCAGCCGCCGTGGGGCGGTGCTGTCACCGGCGACGCGGGAGATCGCCCGGATGGCACGGGCGATGCTCGGCGCGTGAGGTCAGTGGACGAGGCGCCGGAGCGCCTCGCGCGTCTCCTCGTCGGTCGAGTAGAGGACTGTCCCAACCATGCCGCGCGTCAGCAGGACCTTGTAGGTGTTACGCACTAGACGGTCGAAGGCCATGTCGTCGACGGACTTGGCGCTCCGGAACATCGGGTCCTTGTTCGCAGACCTCACCGTGGTGAACCGCCCGTCGCGCCACACAAGATCAGGACCGAGGATCACCCCGGACCAGTCGTACTCGAAGCCCTGCGCTGTGTAGACGCAGCCGACCTGGCCGAAGCCACCGTCCTCGGTCGCCCAGAGCGGTGACGGAGGAGCATCGCCGACGCGGCGCTCGCCCTTGGCGTTCCACGGACGCGCCCACGAGCCGATCTGCACGTCGGGCACCAGTTTCCCGTCTACGGGATCGGACCACGGCCAGCAGTAGCCAGCCGCCATGCGCGCGCTGTAGCCGGGCTTGCCGTCCTGTTCCTGCCGCTTTTCGGCGAGGAAGGACTCCATCTCCTCGGGCGAGTCAGCCACGCGGACCTCGAAGGGGGAGAGCTCGTCGCCGGTCCACGTCACTGGGCCACCTTCTTGCAGCCCGAGGAGCCGCAGCACCCAGTCGAGGTAGGCCCGCGAACCACCGCAGCGGAACTGCCCGTCGAGGTTGACGTGCACCACCTCGAAGCCAGCCGCCTCGGCGTGCGAGGTGATCTCGTGGAGCGAGCCCATCTCGCCGGGACGCACCACCTGGTGCTCGTCGAGGAGGAAGACGGGGACGCGCGCGGCCGCCAGCAGCTCGTCGACCTGCGCCTTGCCGGTGCGGTCCTGCGCGCGCGTCCAGCGGTTCGCCGAGGTCTGTCGGATGCGGTGCGCCTCGTCGAGGATGAGGACGTCGAGGCCGTTCTTCTCCGCGGTCATGAAGTCGTTGAAGTACTTGAAGAGCTTCTGGGTCCGCGTCGACCCCTTGCCCACCACGCGCCGCATCGTCTGCGTGAACGACTGCGACCCCGTCGCGTGGAGGACCGTCCGCTGCTCACGGGCGAGTTCGCCGAGCAGGGACAGCGCGATGACGCTCTTCCCGCTGCCCGGGCCACCGCTGACGACGACGACCCGCTTGTGGTCGGACTCGCGAGCGCGGCGCACCTCGTGATGCACGAGTCGCGCGGCCAGCTCCTGCTCGTCGAGCAGACGGAACTGCTCGCGGTCCCGCACCTCGTCGGCAGCGACGGCCAGCAGCTGTTTGCTCGGTGCCACGCGTGACTTCAGCAGGTGGTCCGCGCTGGCGACGCCGCTCACACCGCCGTCCAGTCGTGACCGCCGGAAGTCCAGCCACGCTCCACGATCTGCGCCCGTGAAGAGCTGACCTCGCGTGTCCATGGGGTAGGCCTCGAGGTCACCGACGGCCAACGGGTCGTGCGCGTTGTGGAGGTAGGCAGCGCCGGCGAGCCCGTCCGGCTGGTCCGCGAGGCCACGAGGAAGTCGGCGAGGTACTCGCAGTAGCCCCGCACCTGGGCCACCGGGTGCAGCTTCGGGCCGCCGGGCATCCCGGCGACGTCGACAAGGTGCGGGTCGTCCTCGAAGGTGGTCGCCCGCGACCACTGCTTGAGCTCGACGACGATGTACGAGGGCTTCCGAGTCTTGGGGTGGACTCCCGCGAGGATGACGTCGGCCCGCTTGCTGGTCAGCGGCAGCGTGTGCTCGACGAGCACCTCGACCCGCCCGAGCCCCGCGTCAGCGAGGTCACGGGCCAAGACCGGCAGGCTCGACCGCCACGACGCCTGCTCAGCCGGAGAGGCCCGCCCGAGGCGCGCGTGGATGCCTGCCTGCAGCATCTGCTCGATGAACGAGTCTGTACCAGCGTCGATCAGCAGTGACGACGCCGACGTCCGAACCAGCGGCACGTGGACTTCCCCCAGGGCAGCACGAAGCGAGTCGTGCGGGTGGAAGCGTGTCCAGGCACCGGCACAGCCGGTGAGGAAGCCTGTCGGGCCGCGTCAGGCACGGTAGCTCGACCGGGTGATCTGCGTGAATGGATCGAATGGGCAGCCACGTCCCCCCTCGGCGTGTGAAGCTGCGATGCGTGACCGCCGCGACGCTGCCCGGTGCCTACGAGGCCCTCCTCACCCGGAGGCTCCACCAGGCGCTCAAAGCCTCGGACCTCGTGCGTTCCCGCGGTGCTCGTGGTGAGGCCGACCGCGCCGACGGGAGTGACTCACGGCGACATCAGCTCACCACTCCGCAGAGGCTCTGCACCGACTGAGTCAGGGGTACCTCGAGCACCGGGCGGCGCTCTCTACAGTCCGGGGCATGACGAAGACGTCCGCCCTGGGGGGCTTGGGTGCAGCAGCCATGTTGGTGTTGGCGGGGTGCGCAGTCGCTCCTGCGCCTCAGCAGCCCGCCACCACGGTGACGGTGACGGCAACGCCGTCTGCGTCATCCGGTCCCGAGCCTGCGCCGTCGTCGATGACTCCCAGCGGAAGCGGACCCGCTGCGCAGGCCACGGGAGCTGACCGCCCGGCACCCGCGGTCGGTGCTCCCGCCTTCACCGCTGAGGGTGACCACCTGGACGTCGCCGCCCTGCACGCCCAGGGCATCGATCACCAGATCGGTGACTACCGGGTGCAGATGGACTCGTTCACCCCCGACGCGACGGCGGAGGTGATGGGGGCCAACCAGTTCAACCGGGAGCCGGAGGAGGGCGCCTACGCCATTGCGCGGTGGACCGTCACGTACACCGGTGCCGCAGAGGGCAACCCGTGGATGGACATCCAGACCGCCGTGATGGGAGCCGATGGGGTCCAGTACGCCTCGAACCAGTGCGCCGCCGTCATCGAGGACGGGTTGATGACGGAGGTGCGGACGCTCAACCCGGGCGGGGTCTACACGTTCGCCGTCTGCTACGACGCGCCAGCCGCGGCGCTCCAGAGCGCCACCGCCGTGAGGGCGGGAACGCTGCAGCGCACCGACCGCGTCGACTGGAGCATGCGTCCGTCGGCGTGACGGCGAGCGGCGGGACCCGCCGGCGGCACCCGCCCCTCGTCGTGAGCAGGCGGGCACGCTGTGTCAAGCTCAGCCGTGGCGATCGGGGCGACGGCGCCGGGTGAGGCAGCCCGACCGGGGTGGGGCGTCCGTGGCTGACGCGGTCGTGCGCCGGGCGGTGCTCGACCGCCTCGTGGCCACCCCCTTCGGCAGCCTGGCGCGGCGCGCCGTCATCGCTGACGTCAGCCGGGTGCTCGACCCTGCCGGGAGCAGGAAGCCCGAGACTGCTGGCCGCGTCAACCGTGAGGTGGCGGCGATGGTGGCCGACCGGCTGCTGGGACCCGTGGGCGACGGCATGGTGCGTCTCACCGACACCGGTCGTCAGGCCGCAGTCGGCGCCTTCGACGGTGGCGAGGTCGCCCCGCAGTCGTCCTCCACCGAGGACCACGCGGAGGAGACCTCGGCGCCCGCCGAGGTCGTCCCTGCACGAGCACAGCTGCAGGCGGTCTCTCCGACGCAGCGCCCGGCGCTGCCGTCGACCCCTGTGGAGGCGCAGCGCTGGAAGCACCCACCGGGTACCCGCATGTCCCGCGAGGAGCGCCGGAGCGCCTACGGGGGCGCGGTCTTCGGGGGCATCCAGCCCTCGCGCCAGACCCCGAACGTCTTCGTCTACTCCGACCCCGGTGCCGGCGAGAAGAACGGGTACGACTTCGACGGCTGGTCGCTCGACGGGTCGGTGTTCACCTACACCGGCGAGGGCAGGACCGGCGGCCAGGAGATGACCAAGGGCAACAAGGCGATCCTCGAGCACGGCGCGGACGGACGGCAGCTCCGCGTCTTCGTGGCCGACGGGACGGTGGCCGGGAGCGGCGCCAAGGACCACCTCTACCTCGGCGAGTTCACCGTCGACGAGGACGACCCCTACCGGGTCGAGCGTGCCCCCGACCAGCTGGGCGAGATGAGGGACGTCTTCGTCTTCCGCCTCCTGCCGGTGGGCGAGGTGCTGCGCCGCCACGAGGACGGGCAGCACACCCCGCTCGCCGACCGCCGGGCGAGCCGCAGCACCGGCGTGGGAGTCCTCATCGACGTCTCCGGTCCGCCGCCGGCGCTCACCCCGCCGCTGCCGCGGTCCCGGGACGACGACGAGCAGATGCGGCGCCGGGTCGTCGCCTGGCTGACCGTCCGCAGCCACTCGGGGGCGGTGCCTGTCACCGGTGAGGAGCTGCGGGGTCTGGCTCTCGACGGCCACCGCGTGCCGCTGCTGCACGCGGGGGCGGGCGTCGTCGTCGCCGAGGGGTCCGACACCGCGCTGACGATCGTCACGCCGTTCGTCCCGGGTGGCCGGGAGCGGCCCTTCGACGACGCAGCGGGCGCGGACGGCCTGCTGCGCCTCGGCTACCGCGGCGCCGACCCGCAGCACCCTGAGAACCGGGCCCTCCGGCGGGCGGCGGAGCGCGGTGTGCAGGTCGTCTGGTTGTTCGGTGTCGGGCCCGGGTCGTACCTACCGGTGTTCCCGGTCTTCGTGGTCGCCGAGGAGGCGGACGAGCAGCGGTTCGTCGTCGACCCGAACGCCGGGAGGGGCCTCGTCACCGCCGGGTCGGTGCCCGAGGAGCAGGTGCGCCGGTACGTCGTCGCCGAGACGCGGCGCCGCCTCCACCAGCCCGTGTTCCGCGCGACCGTGATGCGGGCGTACACCTCGCGCTGCGCGGTCTGCTCGCTCGCCCACGAGAAGCTCCTCGACGCCGCGCACGTCGTCCCCGACGCCGACCCGCGCGGCATCGCCTCGGTCCGCAACGGCCTGGCGCTGTGCAAGATCCACCACGCCGCGTTCGACGCCGACATCCTCGGCATCCGGCCGGACCGGAGAGCTGTCGGTGTGGTGGAGATCAGGGCGGACCTGCTGCACGAGGTGGACGGGCCGATGCTGCTCCACGGCTTGCAGGGCCACCACGGTCAACCCCTGCGGGTGACCCCGTCGGACGTCTCCGAGCGCCCCGATCGCGAGCTGCTGGAGCAGCGGTACGAGGAGTTCCTGGCCGGCTGAGGGGCGAGGAGCGGAGTCAGTGCTGGCGAGACCCGCCCCATCGCTCGAAGCAGGCTGACCGCTCCACCGCGGCGTCCTGCGAGAAGCCGGCGCCGACCTCGTGGGTCGTGGAGTCCACGACCAGCGATGCCAGGTTCGGTTCGCCGCGGCGCTCGCAGTCCACCCCGACCAGGTCCAGCACAGCGCCCATGCCCTGGGCCAGGGCGATGCCGTCCGAGGCGGCCGAGGCCCCGGCGTAGGTGAGCGTCCGGCCGTCCCGTGCCGCGGCGATGAGGGCCTCGCGCAGGAGCGGCAGACGCTCCCATCGGTGCAGCGTCACCGAGGCACGACCTCCGCGCGGGCGGGCCACCCACTCGCCGCGGCGGAGGTGCAGGGCAGCGGTCGCGGCGGGTTCGGGCGTCGTCGTGCTCATGAACGGGCTCCTCGGTGGTCGGGTCTTCAGCGCCGAGGGTCACGGAGTGCTCGAGTCGCGGTCGATGCCGGCGGCCGGGCGTCACACGACCGCCGGACACCGTCAGCCGGACGCGAGGGGCGGTCCTCAGCGCCGCACGCGCACCCCGCGGACAAGACCATCCCGGCGCCCGGCGCCCGGCGCCCCGGCGCTCGTGCCCGTCGAGGTGCTGCGCGCGGTGTCGACTGCCGGTGGCCCCCTCGTGCCGGAGTGGGGGTGCTGCGCTCCGCTGGTGTCGGCACTCGACGAGCCCGGCGCCGCCAGCTGGCTGGACGGTCTCCCCGCGGTGCGCCGGGTCGACGCACTGGCGGCCGCGTCCCCTCGAGGGGTGGGAGCCGCTCCGCCTCGAGCCGGCGCGCGTCAGCTCCGCCTGTACCGCAGGTGGGCAGCACGCCCCGGTCGCCCCACCGCGCTCTCGGGGCACGATGGAGCGATGGCCGAGCCGCTCACCTGCCCGGGGTGCGGCAGGCGGGAGGGCGTCAGGCTCGTCATGGGGCACCCCCCGCCGTCGTCCCGACGCGACCGCATCCGCCGCGAGGGCTCACCGCGAGCCGTGAGCGACGCCGAGTGCCGTGCTTGCGGGGCACGGTGGGCGAGCCGGGCGCTGCCGTCGCGCTGACCCTCCGCCCCCGCGGCGCTCGCGGCGCTCGCGGATGTGACGGGGCCAGCGAGACCGAGCTCGACCTCCCCGCCGGCGAGGGCTGACGCGACCGCGGTGTCAGTGGTGGGTGCTTCACTTCAGACATGCGTTCGACACCGGGTTCCGCCCTCGAGGAGCGCCTCGCGGCGCACCTCGTGGGGTGGTCCGTGTCGCACCCGGTGCTGTCGGGGCAGCTCGAGCTGGACGACGCCGGGCCGGTCCTCGACGGGGTGGCGGCCCTCGGCGTGGTGCCTCCTCCGCCGCTGCCGCCCGAGGCGTGCCTGGAGGGCGTCACCGACGCCGAGGCCCTCGCCTGGGCGGACCTGGCCCCCGGCCCCGGCCTCGTCCGGGCCGTCGAGGGCCTGTGGAACGAGGTCGCTGACGACATCATCCGAGCGTGCCGTCCCGTGCCCGAGGAGCCCGACGCCGACGACGCCGGCCCAGCGGGCGTCCCGGTCCCCGACGCCGTGCTCCTCGAGGCCGTCGCCGCGTGCGACCGGCAGCTGGCGGCCCTGACGGCCCGCCGGGACGCGCTCGCGGGGGTGCTCGCGAGCCGCCGCCAGGCCGAGGCAGAGCAGGACGTCGCCGACGCGCGCGCCGCGACGGCGGCCGACGGGGTCGGGCGGCCGTGGGCGGCCCGCGCTCGCTCGACGGCGCCCAGCGAGCTGGCGGCCCGGCTCGGCATCGCTGACAGCGCCGCCAGCGGCATCGTCGAGCGGGGGCTCGCGGCGATCGGCGCGCAGCGCGACGTGGCCGAGGCGATGGCGGCAGGAGCGCTGCAGGTCACCGCGGGGACCTGGCTGCTGGGCGAGCTGGCGTCGGTGCAGGGGACGTCGTTCGCAGGCGCCTTCGAGAGGGAGGCCGCCGTCCGCGAGGCGGCGCTGGAGGCGCAGCGGGCCGAGGAGGACGCCGCCCGGGAGGCCAGCGGAGCGCCGCCCCTCACGCGTGCCGAGGTGCGGGCCCGCGCCTCGGCTGACCGCGAGCAGGTGGAGCGCGAGGCGGAGGTGGTGGCTGCCGAGCACGCGGAGGAGGTGACGGCCCAGGTGCGGCGCGAGCTGCTGGAGCGCGCCACCGGGTCCGCGCGCTGGCCGCTGGCGCACAGCACCGACCTCGCCGAGACCACCGCGGAGCAGGACGACGCCGGCGCGTCCGCTCGCACCGTGCGACCCACCACGCGCCCGACCGCAGGCGCGGGGCTCGGAGCGTCCAGGCGCACCTGGAAGCGGCGGCTGGCGCGGGCCGTCCAGCGGGCCGACGCCGCAGCTGCCGAGGTGCGCGCCGCCCGGGCCCGCGCGGCGTGCTCCTCCCAGCGCTGGACCGAGGACGACGACCAGGCGGTGCTGCAGCTGCGCGGTCCGGTGGAGGTGATCGCGCGCATCACAGCGGCGATGGACGCCCGCGCTCGCCGTCGTCAGGCCGACGCCCGCGCTGCCGAGCGCGCCGCCGCAGCCGAGGAGGGCCGTCCCTTCGACAGGACCGCCGTGGGCACGATCGACCAGCACCGCATCGCCGCCCTGGAGGAGTGGGCGACCGCGGCGCTGGAGATCGCCGAGACGTCCGGGGTGTCAGGCACCTGGTACCCGATCGCCAGGACCGCCGCCTCGAAGCCGGCGGTGAGCCTGGTCCTCCCGTGGACGGTGCTCGCGGGCGTCAGCAGCGTGGGCGCCGAGCTCGCCGGGTACGGCCCCGTCGGCGCGGCGGCCGCGCTCCGCATCGCGGCCGACGGGCTGTGGCGGCGGGTCTTCGCGGACCCGACCACCGGCGCTGCCGTCGGTGTCGAGGAGGGGGCGTGGCGCCCCAGCACGTCACTGGCGCGGCTGGTGTCGCTGCGGTGGTCGGGCTCCACGCTGCCCGGGTCGACCCGACCGGTGGGCCTGGGGGGCAGGGGCTCGCGCGGTGAGGGACAGCTCGACCACGTCGAGCCGTGGGCGGCGGACGCCGACGGACGGCCTGTGGGAGGACCGACGGAGGCCACCAACCTCCAGCTGCTCGCGCAGCTCGAGCACCTGCTCAAGCAGGCTGGGGAGCATGCGCGGCCGGGCCACGGGTGGAGCGTGGCCGTCGACAGGACCGGCCCTCCTCCTGACGACGGGTCTCCGCCGGAACCGTCACCCGGCGACGGCGTCGTCTGGACCTCACCCACCGGTCACACCTACCGGGTCTCACCGCACCAGCTCCTCGAGCCGGCCGGCGCCAGCACTGCTGACAGCGTCGGCGGGACTAGCGTCGGCGGGACCAGCGTCGGCGGGGCGGCGGGAGGGTTGTCGTGGTGGGTGCACCACCTGCTGGCGGACGTCCTGCCGACCTGGGTGGGCTGGCCCGGCGCCGGCTCGACGGATCGGGCAGGGGAGCCACCCCGGTGGCCCGTCGGGTGGGCGCGTGACTGGGCGACCGCCGCCCTCACCGACGACCCGCCGGTCGACGGGGACCGCACCCGCGGTGACGACCCCGACGAGCCGTGCCTCTTCGACGATCTCACCGCGGCATGAGGGGGCGCCGTCGAGTCGCCCACAGGCCGGTGCCGAGGGGGCGTTGTCCACAGGGTGCCCAGCGGCCGAGCCGGCGCACCGCGAGGCGCGGAAGGGTCACGTCATGAGCTCCCACCCCCGCCGCCGCCAGCAGCCCCCGTCGTCGCGGCGACCGTCCCAGCCCGGCGTCGTCCCCCAGATCCCGCGCCAGCGCAGCGCCGGCTCCGCCGCTGACTCCGCTGACTCCGCCGCCGCCGCCGCGGACGGGCGGGCGCCGAAGCTGACCCTGGTCCCGACCCCGACCCCGACCCCGACCCCGACCCCGACCCCGACCCCGACCCCGACCCCGACCCCGACCCCGACCCCGACCCCGACCCCGACTCCGTCACCGAC
>Ga0325403_1000034_pt1 | contig 57926 bp, 26 predicted proteins | sample PopdelMetagenome_19_FD_205665 | JGI IMG/M metagenome (GOLD analysis project Ga0325403, IMG submission 205665) | Populus deltoides microbial communities from Bellville, Georgia, United States - Xylem-PdKOR-R4 | ecosystem: Host-associated > Plants > Phyllosphere > Stem > Wood/Secondary xylem... | reverse complement strand
TAAATAACAGGATTTTCAATTAATTAACATATGTTATACCTAACTCACCATGATCCATAATTTAACTTAAAAAAGCTTGATCCTAACATGAGCAACCGAATTGTAAAGCAGCCTCTCCTCCCCTCCCCTAACTTGAAAAATGAAAACCACAGGTGCAAAGTAGAAACACCAGGCTTGCCATGACCTAGAAGAAGCAAGGCCACATCACCTAATACAAAGGCAGGATTAATCAAAGAATGACTAAACAACCGAACATAAACCAACAACTAAATGAAGGAAAAACACTTCTAGGAAAAAAGAAAAAAGAACAGACTCCTCTGATCAATACATAAGATGTCTTTATGTGAGACTAACACCATTCATTTAACACAAACCTACAATCCAACTCAGCCTAAACAGTCAAAGAAACAAAGATTGATTCCTCCAAAAACCCTCAGCCAAATAGATATTGGGTAAGCAACCAAGGAAAAGAATGAATGCAGTTGGATTTCCATTGAGAGAAAAACACACAAAATCTACAATGTGAAACTTACACCATCCATTTTCAACACCAGAACCACCACAAAAAAGAATCCAATAAGAGAAAAAAAAAAAAAAAACTTCTAAGACTGTGTGTAAACCTTGGAAAACATTGAGCTGGTCTGCTGAAGAGAGTCATGGATATTCAACCCAGCCAAGCATTCCCTCTAAAGCAAGGATCCAAAACTTGAGAAAACCAACTGAAATCCCAAAAAAAAAGAAGCACCAAAGCGTAAGCAGGCTTCCAAAGAATAGAAAATCCAACAACCCAAAATAAACAGGAGCTGGAATGAAAATTTCAGAAGAAAACTACAAAGAAAGCACAAAATTACGAAGTTGAAAAGAGCGAGGAGCAAAAACAGAGGTTTAGAGGATTGAACTATCTAGTAAGAGGAAAACCAAAATTAAAAAACCCTCTCACAGAGATGGCAACTCAATCCCAAGACAGAGAACAAAAAATAAAAACGCACAGTAGCCAAAGCTCTTCAACGTCCCAATCAATCCCACCCAAGAAACTGACGTGAAAAGCCCAGGAACCAGCAATTGCAATATGAAACAAAAAACAAACGAAACCAAAAAAGAAAGAGAGGCTTATCTTGTAGCTTGCCAACGAAACTAGCACAGTGGCAAGAGAGAAAAGGCAGAACGAAGGTCACGCAGCTTGTCCGCATGCAAGCAACCATGAATGAAATCCAATTATACCAACCCCCATTTTTCTAGTGGACAGGGGACAACCTAGTACATCACAAGTGGGGGTGTTCAGTGTTTATAAACATGGCAGCGAAGTATTTTTTATTAAATTTACTTTTAATCTCGTAATTTAAATACATTAAAAAAATATTAATTTAAAATAAAAACTTTTAAATAAAAAATTAAATAAATTAAAACTCAATTTCAAACACCTTTAATTCACAACGATGGCACACCCCCATTCGATGAAGAGGAAGGCTCAAGCCATCCGAACCCAGCCCCGCCAAATAAAATAAAATCAAACGCGACAACTTCAGGAACCCAAAACTACCACCCCCTGAACAAAGTTCTTGGCACGCCTTAACACGAACCTAAACCAAACAAAGCCGCTGGAAAGACGTCAAGAAGCCTTAGGGGACGAGAAGCATGGCTGGAAACATCTCTCATTTGCGTGAAAAGACATGCGAGAATTAGACAGTGGTAACGAAAAACACTGCTTGAATCCACGGTAGAATATTCACTCATAGGTCACAGTGTTTCTCTTATCACTTTTTTTTTGGACTTGAAGCTGTCGGCCACTTTGTTAATTAGTCTGCCACCGTATACTCTCATCATGTGACAAAAATGCTACTGTAAAATTATTAATGGAAGGATCCAACCAAATGATTTCAAGCTCTCGTGAAACATGTTCTTAATTAGCTTTCTTATTTAATAATAATTAGACTAGGAGTGACAGATATTACCGAATTTTTTAGAAAAGTTTAGGCATCACGACGGAGTCCCATTAACGACGTTGATAATTAAATAGTACTTACACTACTTAACACGGCTAACTAGCTGGCTAATACACTATAGCTAGAGTCGAGGGCAAAAACTAACAAAGCAAGTCCTTGGCCCTTGGTGATAGTTAATGGATTGATTTGAAGACTTTCCTTGATCAGTTCTGGTTTGTGTTTGAAAAAAATATTTAACAATTTGTGAGGAACTCTGTCACACTGAGTCACACACACATACCAAAGAAAGAAAAATCCTTTAGAGAGAGAGGAGATGAGAGGAAGCCATCCTGTAAGGACAACTAGAAGATCAGCTGTAAGCAATTTTATTTTGGTTGACAGAATAGAATATAAGCAATTTGGTTAAAGGATAATTAAAGAGAAGGAAGACAACATCTGAACTGTCTTAATTCCCTAAACAAATTCATTGCACAGTAGTAGTATCTATTTTGTGCGCGCCCGCGTGGGAGAGAGAGAGAGAGAGAGAGATGAAACAAGAAGAAAGCATGGTCAGTATGGACAAAGGATAACAAGTTAAAAGGAATGAGAGGACAACTTCTGAACCCTGTTGAGATCCCTGAGCAAAGCATGACTGTAACCCTTAACTGAGAAGTTGCTACTTCCTCTATGTATTGTTAAACACTTAACAACTGAATATTGGTTTTAAAAAGATCCATTTTATTTTCTGTATATAAAATCAAAGATTACTAACTACAGTTGAGGTTGCCCACTTGATGATGCTTCAACAGATTATTTTGTGATCAACATGCTGTCTATGAACTGATTTCATAGACAGTAGCACATGTTGCTTTGCGAGCAGCCCTAAAGATCCTTTTAACTTGCTCCCCCAACCCAACTTGTCTTAAGAGATAATCTCTAAAGATCGGACACGGATGCATGCAAGAATTTGGAACAAGAATGATAATTTTAAATAATCACTCACATGATTTTCAACTGCTGAAATCCATTAAGATGGACTCTGGCACGTTAATTATATATGCAACTTGGTCTTTAATCAAATCAAAGACAACATACTGTACATGGATTATACATACATACACATATATAGAGAGAGAGTCACTGCAGATTAGTACGCGGCAGGGTACGCTCAATAAAGCTCTGTTTGTTTTTCTTTTTCGGTGCATCACAGTTTTGCACGGATTCTGGAAACTCTGTTTTGAAATCATTGATTAAGAAAGAGCTATAATTTGTAGCTTTTTTTAAAATAGCACTGCAAAAACTAACACAGTTGCTGACTAACTAGCATCCAAACCAGGGTCGACCAGAATTCTGAATGGCTGTGTGTTCAGATAATCGGGGTTCCCAATCTAGGCATTCGAAGTTGTTTATCGAAAGAAATGTTCTTGTGTTCACAAAATGACACTGCAGATACACAGCAAGGAATACAAGTACATGCTATTACTGTATTACCTACCTCTTTCGGATTTTGATAATGGAGAGAGAGTCAGAAATGACCCAGGATTCCTGATTTGTACTTTCGGAACGGTTGTTTTTTTTTTTTTTTACTATCTTCACTGTCAAGATTCATCAAAGTTATCAAAGAAATAATAATAATAATAATAATAAAAAAGAAAATCCGTCAAAATCTCCTTCTATCCTTGGATTTTGGTGGCCTATCTCCTGCAATAACAGCCCTTTTCCCCTGTTTTCTTGAAAAGTGATTGCAATTTTCCTATCAATAAAAAGCTGTTAAATTGTATTCCATGGACATAATCAATTCCCATCTTCTTAGCCATTGTCATAAAAGATAAGGATTATTGCTAGAGTGAACATGAACTGATGTCTTGCTTCCATTTTTTGCCATGGTTTAAATGCTAGTGATGCTTCTATAACTTAGAAGAGACCCAACAAAATCTATTACAAGTTCATTTCATACTGTTGATTAACTAGTAACTAGTTCACTAAACAAAGCAGAAAAAGAAACAGGAATGTTGACTATGTGGGCTCACAACTTGGAGGAACATCAGGTAAAGCTATCTGCTAAAATAATGTATGGGTTTGATTTATCAATTCATGGGCCATCCAGATTAAGATTGAAAATCAATCGGGCTTTATTTGGTATAAGTTAGCCTATAGGACACCTTTGTGTAACCCTGTAAGGCCAGCATGTATATTGTAAAAGAGGGCGTAACAAAACAGCCGAAAACCTGATTATGGCCATTATTTGAAACGAAGGAAATCTTAAATTAAACACAGAAAAAATATTGCAGTAGTAGAGAACGCTGATCACTTCAAATTCTCTAGCCTTAAGAAATGGCTAATACATTGAGGTTTATCTACTGGCAGCTAGTCCATCTTTTGTTTTCTAACTCTAAATCCCCTGTCAGGAAGGGGCTTGAAAAAAGGAAATTGCCTTCAAACTTTCTGGAGGTTTCGAAGTTCAAAAACAAAGGGGCAACGGACACATACACAAGAATTTCAAAACCTCGACACGCCACAAAGTAGAAACAGTGCTGAAATTTCTTCTGCATGCCATTCACAACTTTCAATTCATAAAATAGTCCAAATATTACATGAACAGATTCAATATTTAATTCCTTATAGAAATCATGCTATTTGTTTTCATCATTCATCGAATGTCTATTTTCTTACATCACAAATGAATCGAGATTCCAATAGTTTTTACCAGATACAAGAGAAGAAAAATTGAATGAATCACTCACTAGAAATAGAATCTAACAGAAAAGTCATGCTCACTCCCGTTAAAGAATTACGACTGGTACTCAAGCTTCTCGGCAATGCCCTGCCAACAATATATATAGATTTTATCAGGAGCAATAACAACAGAAAAACAATACCCAACAAAGATTTAGTCTCAAATCCCAAGAATTTAACAGAATTTGAACTGAACTAATAATCTTACCATGGAGTTCCAAAGAGGCAGAGTCTTTCAATACTCGCACACATTGCAGACCAGGAAAAGATTTTAAGATAAATTAGTCAGAGGCCAACTCTTTCACTGATAGGAGTCTTGCATCTTTCGAATTCACGGAGCAAATTCTTGTCCTGAAACCCAACAAGAAATTGGGCTAATCCTTCAAGAAACAAAGCCCCCTGATAAACATTCAGTGCAGCAACAATATCTGATATCACACTTCTTCTTAACCTATTAGCATGCAAAAACACAGTCACTAACTCCTCCATTTCAGCCTTCATTGCCTCACTAACATCCATTTTCTCCTTTCTCTCACAATTCACCCATTCTTCTGCAATCTTCCCTGCAAATCCTGACTGTGCTGTTTTCACTCTATCAAGAAGTGCAGGTACCATTACCCTTAGTCCACGCTCAATTTGCTCAATCTTGATCATCAAATGCTTTGAAATGTCTTTCCATGCCATCACCACATGACAAGGCCTATCAAAGACTAAAACTTTACGGTCATTTTCGGTGTCTTCATCACTGTCTGCTTCATCAAGAAATGACCTGAGGAGGTTAGTGAATACGTAAGGGTGAAGATCACCAAGAAACAAGAAGGGTGTTTCAAGGGGGTTTCTCCAAGAAGGGTAAAGAAGGTAAGGAAGATTCTTGGTATTGGTGGTGGCAGCAAGGTCAAGAGACTCGTAGTAAGAGAGGAGGTGGTCGAGGATGAGGTGGAGGTGAGAGGAGAGGAGAGTGGGAGAGGAAGGAGAGCAGGAAAGGGAATGATGGAGGAGAGGGAGGAGTGTGTTCTTGAGAGTGTTGATCCAGTTTGTGTAGTAGTCTTTGAATGGGATAGGTGTTTGTTTGGTGGTGTTGCTGCGAGAAAAGATGGAGAAGGGGCTTGGCATCTTGGAGAAGAAGATGAGAGTGAATCTTGATGAGCTTTCTCGGAGAGAATAATGGAATGGTTAGAAAGGTGGTATTTGATAGCTGGGCAAGGACCCTAGCAACTCTTGCCTCTTGGTGGGTAGTTATTTTTCAAGTGTGGCAGTGGAGGGAGATCAGGGATAATTACAGGTAGGTAGTTATGGAGATCAGCGATGCCTTTTAAAAGCTGATGAGGATGCAGGTTAATTAATATTCGATGGATATTAGTAACTTTTAATGAGTTGAAATTATAATTCTATTATAACTATAACTATAATCTCTTATCATAATTATAACTATAATTATAAGTAAAAAAAAAAAAAGTGTCTTTTAAGTAGCTTTACTATTCACTAAACAATTATATTACAATTATAATTATAATTATATTCACTAAACACCAAAGCACATATCAGTATAAAAACAATTATATTATAATTATAAATAAAATTAAAATTAAAATTAAAATACTTTCTCTTTTACTATAGCTTTGTTACTGTTCACCAACCGTCATATCACTGTATATTTTGCTTAGAAAACAAACAAAAAAAAGCAATCTTTATTGTTTATCAAGAAACAAAACACCATTGATTGTATATTTTGGTTCCTCAAATTTTTAGCTTTTATATTATTTGTAACGATATCTTTGTAAAAATATATGATTTTTATATTGACCAGATTCGCCAACTAAATCCTTTTTTTTTAAAAAAAAAAACAGAGAGAAAGAAATCCTTCTATTTGTGGATTGGATCAATTTCATTAATTAATTTTGTATTAATATTTTTTATTTTGTCAAAACATATAAATGCTAACTAATTTAATTACCATTAAAGCTGGATAAAAGAAAATGACAAAATATGAATGTGAAGCAAGTGCTCATGCTGAATTTCCTAAAACATAAATGCATTGCTCTCACATCTTCACCCTAATCATCTCTTGCAACGACAACATCTTTATAAAGAAAAATATGGCTCTATACGGCACAAAGAGAATCTGCTGTTTTTCCTTTTTTAATATGGCGTGGAAAGGAAGGAGCACCTCATCGGGAAGTAACAGAAATCGCCGCCGCATATGGTGGGAGTTGGTGCTCACCACAGCAATCTTCCACCGACAAAATTGTTTAGCCAAAAAGTCAAACCCACTTGTAGTTTTGTTTTGTTTTTGTTTTTGTTTTTTTATCGCGAGATGTTCGAACCTTTTTCCACCGACAAAACTGTGGAGTCAAACCCACTTGTAGTTTTGCTTGTTATCCGAGAGATTTCCGAAATCTATTATTAATATCAATTAAGTTATAATCCATTTACAAATCATATATATATATATATATATTAAAAAATAATATTTTTAAATAAAAAAATGTTTTAAACCATAACCACTTTCACAGTTACATTAACCCCACAAAACATTGAAAATTAATGAAAAGATTATTGGATGTCTTGAGTCGTATTTTTAAAAATAAAAAATAAGATTTAAACCGTGATAGCATTATTAACCCACAAGCTCCTTAATAGTGAAGAGGCATTATTAAAACACAGTAACAATGTTGTTACATCTAAGACATTATTAAATATGATTAAGTTTCTCTCTCTACTCACTCTCCTATTAACCAAAAGTTTTCTTCTTCTTTCTCTCTCCCTATCTCCATGGCCTGCAAAACCACTCCTTTTTTATGCTTCTGCCTCCTTCTCATCTCCATTGATTCAATCATTTCTCAGGACATAACAGACACAGAAAGAGGCTGCAGTAACCGTTGGATCCACGTCAGAAGTTTGCCGCCAAGGTTCAATCTTGATCTCCTTGCAAACTGTTCTGAATACCCACTTTTTAACAATTTCTGTCCTTACCTTGCAAACCATGGTTTAGGGCCCAGAACACACAACAAGTCTCAATCTTGGTATCGTACAAACCCTTTGTTGTTGGAACTTATATTCCACCATAGGATGCTTGAATACCCTTGTTTAACATCAGATCCCAATCAAGCCAATGCCATTTACTTACCTTACTATGCAGCAATTGATGCTTTGAGGTATCTATATGGTCCTGAAGTGAATAGCAGCATGGAACATGGGCTTGAATTGTATGATTATTTACAAGACAATGAAGGTTGGATATGGTCAAGGAATCATGGGGCTGATCATTTCTTGGTCATGTCAAGGCCTGCCTGGGATTTCTCTCAATCTGTAGATGTTGATCCTCCTATTTGGGGTACTTCATTTCTTGAATTGCCAGAGTTTTATAATGTTACTGTTTTGATTGTTGAAGGAAGGGCTTGGCCTTGGCAAGAACAGGCTGTGCCCTATTTGACATCATTTCACCCTCCAAATTTAGGATTTCTTGAGTCTTGGATTAAACGCGTTAAGGCGTCGAAAAGGACGACTTTGATGCTTTTTGCAGGTGGGGGTGGTGTTGGTTCCACTCCAAATATCAGGAGGAGTATCAGGAATGAATGCGAAAGCAGCAGTAGTGACATTTATGTCAATAATGTCGAAGGGTTCGATTACCCGAAGATGAGGAAAGTTTGTGATATAGTGGATTGCTCCAACGGGATATGTGAGCATGATCCAATAAGGTATATGAGGCCGATGCTACAAGCAACATTTTGTTTGCAGCCTCCAGGGGACACACCAACTAGGAGGTCGACTTTTGATGGGATTATTGCTGGGTGTATACCAGTTTTCTTTGAAGAACAATCTGCGAAGTCACAATATGGTTGGCATTTGCCAGAGGCAATGTATAGAGACTTCGCTGTGTTTATACCAAAGGAGGATGTTGTGTTTAAAGGGTTGAGGATTTTGGATGTGTTGACAGGGATACCGAGAAATGAAGTCCGGAGGATGAGGGAGAGAGTTATAGAATTGATACCAAGAGTTTTGTACAGGAAGCATGGGAGTTCATCCGGTTTAAGAGCTAGAAAGGATGCCTTTGACATTGCAGTTGAAGGTGCTTTGCAGAGGATCAATTCTAGGTTGAAAGCAAGGGACTTTGATCAATGACCAGAAATCTGTTATTTTCTGGCTGTTGTAATTATTATTTATTCTTGTTTTTGCTTTCTTGTTCTTTTAATCACCTTTATTGCTTCGGTGGAGAGAACTTTAGATAATTTGTATTTGTAACAATTTAAGCTACTCAATTTTGAAGGAAATTATCCTATTTTACCTTTACACTTCATGTTTTGGGGCATGTTATGTAGAGATGCTCGTATCTGGATGTCAACAGTCACTGGAAATTCAAGACAAAGAACAATGGTACAAAGGGGAATTTAATTGAAGAAAGAAAATTTATAGCATGTGCAAAAAATAAAAGCAACAAAAAGATGACAATCAAATTGCAAAATACACATGGAACTCGATGGGAGAACTGGGGAACTGCACGGTACAGGGAAGTCTCTATTCTCTTCTGTACGGTTATTGGTTGGAAGTGTAACATTTCACCCCCATCTGATGATTGCAGAACCCCAAGTTAAACCGGCTCCAAAGCCTGCAGTTGCAATAGTATGGCCTGATTTCACCTTCCCACTTCTGACGGCTTCATCCAATGCCAATGGAATGGAAGCAGCACTCGTGTTACCATAATTAGCCAAATTTGATATGATCCTTTCCGGCGGGACTTCTAAACGTGTTGCCACTGCATCAATGATCCTTTGATTTGCCTGTAGAAATAATCTCTGTTACTTGAAAGCATTCCGTCATAAAACATCAAAAGAATTACTTTGCAGAAGCCTCTTGTAAATTGCACATGATTTCATTTGAAATTCTGTCTGTGTAAACTACCTCGTGCTTGACTTATCAACAGCAGCTTATTTACACCTTTCATATTGCAAATCAAATATCCAATTATTAATGAATTAATGGACATCGAGTCCATTCTCGGTTGCTTTCAACACTTCCTAATGCCTACAGGCACAAATGGAAGTGAATCTGAGAATCATTGTCTATTCCATTCATGATCACCCTACCTGAAAGGTCCTGAACCATAAACACATTTTCCGAACCATTCTCACAATGCAGATGACAAATGATATATCATGCTAAAATTGAATTTTAAATTCACCTCTTTGCAGAACAAATAATGAGGTCAGAATCATATACCAGATACAATAAGAAACAGCAGTGTTAACAAGCCCAGGTCATAAAAGAGTCTCCTGGAGGTCGATAGCATGGTTGTATTAAAGATTAAAATCAGAGTTCTACACTTAGTAAATGAGTTATGTCATATCTCATACCTGGTGGAGCAGTAACCAGTCGATGCTCGAACCAGTGAGACCAGCCTTTTCAAGAGCAGACTCTATAGACTGGGGCACACATCTAACAGCAAAGCGGAAAACCTCTTTTCCATTCATGTGAATGCAGGAAAAGTTGGCATGGCGTTTAGGAGGAAAGTCTAAAACTGAGCCATTAGAACCCACTGCATGATCAACTTCATTATCTTTGATGGAGGCGTTTAAATGTCTGAACAAAAAATGGAGGAAACACATTGCATCACATACCAGAAGAAGTATGGGGTTTGTTCACTTGGGAAAATTAAAAAGCACTACCTTCCACCTTCGCCATCGCTGTTCACATCAAAACTAAAAAGACCATCATCCTCAATATCACAGGCCTGCAGAATTATAGAGATGTCAAAATAATTGCACACACGTGTCTATTCCCATTTTCAAGCAGCTATCAAATTAAACAGTTTTTCATAGTGGGTGGCTTTTGAGTTCATAAATACTTTCAGCAAAACAAAATCTGACATAAAAACTGATATAAGATTTTTCTCCAGCCTGAGTGCTGTTGAAGCTTGATAATTGAGGACATGCATTGAGCAGAAGACAAGGATTAGAATTCAATATAACAATGCTTGTGGTTTGTCTGAGCATACTATGAATCTATCTTACATAAACCTGTTTAATTCAAGGGAAGATGGAATCTAGCCATCAGTTCCTTTAATAACAAGTCTGATACAGAGACAGTTGAACAGGAAGTGTTTGGTTATCTTCCTATGTTTCTTTGAAACTAAAATGTCGATGCAACCTACAACCATACCAAAATCATGCAAGGAGCCTAACAACTCTTAGTTACTTTCAAGCATAGGTTAATATGACTAATTCTCAACGTAAGTTAGAATTGACAGTCATGGACATACAACCCCCACCCATAATTATCAAGAAAATTACTCCAAAATAGCATGACTCAATACTTGAACCACTGTAATTACTCATCTAGAAGTACAGGCTAAAAAGTTGAGAAAAAAGAACATTACCTGTACGACTACAGCACCAGCAGCATCCCCAAAGAGAATACAAGTTCCTCTATCCGTCCAGTCAACATACCGAGAAAGAGTATCAGCACCAATAACCAATACATTCTTAAACCCACCTCCTGTAAGTGACATCAGCGAAATCATATCATTCAACCATTGAAGCAATAGCCAAGACTCATAACAGAAAAGCAAACAAGTTTGTTACCCCTAATGTGACAAGCAGCGGAGACTAGACCAAGCACAAATCCACTACATGCAGCTGTAATATCATAAGCCAAGGGATTTGTTTTGCAGCCCAGAGCTTTTTGGACCTGAGAATTAAAAAAAAAAAAAAGAGCACGGGAGAGTCTTAAAATGATCACAACAAGAAGCTAGTCAAATGAGGTCATAAACAAAGTATTTACGCCATGCAAAAATTTAAAGTTGCTCTTTCCCAATGTGATACCCAGGAACGTGCAGCTCACAATCATCCATGAAAAATTATGTAACAAAGGCTTTGAGGCCTGAAACAGGATATATGTTCATTTATTTGAAACAATGCAGTTAACTGGTGCAGATTAAACTCTACGCTTGGAAGAAGGAAAATGCAAGAGGATTAATAATAGGAGAGAAAATGGAATAAAAACAAATTTTTCATTGTCTGGCAAAGAGGAAGCAAAACAGGATGAAAATATTTAAGGTTATGTTTGGCATTTGAACTCTTTTGAGTGCAAAATGGAAGAGCTGCAGTTGAAGGTGTTAGATTTTACAAGTTTTACTTTTTCTGTAGCATTGTAAGAATTCACATACAAAGACATGATGGCAAAATACTTAAACATGTGTTCTCTTTATCTGATAATTCATCCTTCCTAACAAGGATATGAGTTGAAAACCATTTTTCTATTTCTCTTAATTTCTCCATCTCTCAAATCAAACAAAGCTTACATTAAGCCCACGCCCCATTGATAATAGATAGCATGACCCTCTTGAGATTTAATATTCATGTAAACCAAAATAAGATGTCATCTAAAAAACCAAAGATATCAAGATACAGATAAGGATAGAAAACAACAAACAAGTAAAAGAGCAAAGAAATCAATAGTCAACAAATTTTAAGAGTTCCACAAGAAAATGTGTGACTGCACATTTGTTTGAGCATCTCCAAAAACCATCCTTAGTCTATGTGCATATGAATGCATGATGCAACTTTATTCTGAACATTGAACAACCATGAAGCCAAACCTCAAGTATGAAAATTAATAGTTTGATCTGTATACTTGTTACAGTCTGGATTATGCATCCTATTAATACAATACCTGAGGAGCACTACCGAAAAGATCTTCTGGTGTAGAAGTGCACATCAAGACTAGGTCCAAATCATCAGGGTCAACCCCTGCCATCTGAAGAGCTTTACTTGCTGCCTCTGCTGATAGAGTAATCAAGCTATCTTTTCCTGTAACAGTGATGACAAGACCCAGCTGTTAAGATATTTGCAACAAAAGGGATACCTTGAGCCAAAACAGTAAACGCACTTTCCACTTAGTAAAAAAATCATTGTATGGATGATATGAGCAATAATGCAAGGAAAATCTAAGTATAAGTTGATCACTACCAAATGCAACAAAATGTTATGCGATCCAGCAACTATGATATGTAAACAATTTGCCCTGAAAAATAAAATACTGCAACAGATGCCCGATTGATTGATGTATTCAAAAGATATCATCTTGCAGGAAATAAAAAATGGCATCACACAATCATACTTTGACCCAGAAGTGGTAAAATCTAGCAATCCCTTCAAAGACATCAAAAGATGATTGCCCTTTGCCTAGCCTCAAGTGCATCTTTTAAGAATTGTAATTAAGAGACCACAGTAAAGCAAGCCGAGACATCCAGAATGCTCCTAGCTATCCAATATATGACACTGAAATGCATGCAGTTGAAAACCAACCTGTAATAACTCGTCTATTACGAATGCCAGTGCGAACAGATATCCATTCATCAGAAGTATCAACTATTTTTGCAAGGTCATCGTTTGAAATCTGAAGACTTGGTAATGCTGAGCCACATCCAACTAATTTGCAGCCTTGACTGACAAGCCTGTGGAAATAGAATAACTAAGTAAGGTTATTTTTAACACAATTTTTTATTAAATTAGATCATGTAAAACATCCAGCCTGAGGGTGCCTCTTTCCCAGGCAGGACTCATGGTTGAGAGTGACACTAATAGCCTGAGTAAAAAACCAGAGTGCCAAAAATTTGCAGATCACAAACAGTAGCAGACCAAAACGATAAATCTTTTAGAACTCAAGCATGACAGAGTTCATGGTAATTAAGCTTTGTTAACCAGAATATAATCCCCACATCATGAAGTGTAAGCTTCAACCAACTACTCACGCCTTTCCACAAAGAAATTAAGTAGAATATGTTGTTAATGAATATATCTATGATTTGCACCGAAAATCTGTGGTTCACAAATAAAAGCTTAGCTACTCTTCCAAACACTATTCATGATGACACCATTGAGTCTCTGTAAGCAATGAAAGACACATGCAGGAGTAAAAAATGAAGATCTAGCCGAAAGAACAACCTATGATCAACTTGGTTATTGAGCCAAAGATTGTTATATGTTTAATGAGGAAAGCATGATTGTGCAAAACTTTTAAAACAGTAAATTAAGTAACCGTATTCCATTGTTCATTAAAGTTACGGAGAAAGAATTTAATTTTAGATATCACAAAAAATATCACCCTAAATAGTGCAGAATGGAGAAAAACTGAGTGATTAGATTTATTTGAAAATCAATCCAAAAGATAAACTCAATTCTACAGCCAATGCAGTAATCACTATCAACAGAGGATCTGAAATTTATCTGGCTGGCTACCAAACAAATGCACTCTGCGAATAAAATATCAATAAGAAATAGCAAGGACAGAGAGGAAACAAAGCAGCATTTGCCTTCAGACTCCATATTCTTCTTGAAACTCCTCAATCACCTTCAGTCATTCACAAAGCCAATCTGATGAATGTAACCTCATGCAAGAGGATTGTTAGGAAAAATAATTTATTTCCTTAGCTATTTTGATTCATATTTAGTTTAGAAAAATAATTTTCTTTAATGTATTTTTATTATTTTTCCTATTTAGTTTAGGAATTTTATTTTTTCTTATTCCGTTTAGGCCCAAGACTACTATAATAAGTAGGTTATTTACCTTGTATTTCAATAAACTACTCAGAAGAGAAAAATATTCAGTAATAAAATTTTGAATTAGGGTTTTTGAGTGGTGAATTGTGTGTTTCTTGTGCTTGCTGATTCTTTCCGTCTGTGTCATAACCTGTTCTGTTAAAGTAAACTCTAAGTGGCAATCCCTACTACTCTGGCATACAACCTACGCAGCTTTGACAGACGATAAATCCATTTTCACTAGTTGAGGTGCCATTACATTAGCCTCCTATAACAAGATAGTTAGCATGCCAGGGAACTGATACACATTGAGGCAGCTGATCAATTCAAATTAGTCATTGCTCGCTTGCAGAGTACGATGCTATGAAACCTCAATGTTGTCGATTAAGTTAACTATTCACCATTTGCTACATCAATCAGAGACATCGTTCCAGTATTCAAGTTGCTTTGATATTTGATTCATCTGAAAAAGAACATGACATTAGAATGTCATGCACCACCTTGTACAACCAATAATCAGTAAACTCCATTACTAATTCATTTTCTATGAACTCAATAGATAGTTTTTTCAGCTCTCTAACTTTCCACGACATGCTTAAACCAAAATCCTTCTTCACCGTCACTTCAAGATATCCTAAAAAGCCATCCTCTAAAAAATCACCTTGCAATTGATATCCAGCTAATGATTCAACAAAACTTGCACACTATTACCATATTTAACCTCAAGCTTACGAAATCAACAAAGTCAACCCCATTTGGAATTGAAATTTCAATTACAAGGGCTCATGCAACAGCAATTAAGCTGCGAACTCTACAAAGTTTTTCCACTTCATGCAAATATTCACCATCAAATAAACAGCCAAGACCATTGCTAATCAAAACCCACTTGCATTAAAGACCCATTTGCCAATTGAAGCTAAGACAAGTATTCAACAAGCAAAACACTGACCTTGGCAGTTGAGATTGAGAAGAGGAAATCTTCTCTGAGCCTTCAATGGTGCCGGAACACACCACTCTCTTTGAGATTCTTTGAGTGGACCAAATCCCAGATCCAATAACCCCTATTGAAGGCTTAATCTTCCCTCGGAGGCTTGGAACTGAAGGACTAAAGAACCCAGATGCATTTGCCATTAAAAAAAAACTCACTTACCAAAAAAATAAAATTTTTATTTTTGAAGAGCGAAAAAACAAAGAAGCAAGGATCTTGTATTATTAAAGCTTTATTTATGAGACAACAAAATGAGAAGACAGGTGTGCATAGTGCTATAGCCCATGAGACTTCAACAAAATATATATATAAAAAAATGGTGTTTATTAGATATGCAAGGGAAAAAATTCACGTTTCTTTTTTTGGGTTAGTCTTAGGAGAGTCCGAGGATGTAAGAGATAAACAAAACAGAGAGAGAGAGAGAGAGAGGGCGATGATGCCAAACCCAAATTGAGGAAACTCCAATACTTTTCCCCTCTTCCTATGAGGAAACCAATGAGAGCAGAGCAATGCTGCTTCTCAATTCTAAAGATTTGATTTTGTTGTTGATACAATCAAGGTGGTTTGGTTGTTTGTTGGGTGAAAAAAAAAAACTACAAGCGATTGACACATAAGCTAACGGAGGTTCCTAATTTAATCTCATTTGAGCTATTACCAAACACCAAGAATTTTAGGCTGTCTCCGTGGGCTAGTTTTCACTTTCTTTATACACCGTATCATTTTCTGCACTACTTGCGTGTTGAATTATTTTTTAATGTTAAAAAAAATATTTAGATGTTATTATCATGTTTTTTAATAAAAAAATTAAATTATATAAAAATTAATTTGATGGAACCAAATAACTTGATAAATTTAAAAATAATTTAAAAATTATTAAAAAATAGTTTGATAAAAAAAATCAAGACAATATTTAAAAAAATAATAATATTAAGACGGAAATATATTAGATTAATCCGATTCAATCCGGCTTAACCAACTATATCTTCTATCTGAATTATGAGAAGGAGCTAACCCTATAAAAAGTAAATTAAAACCAAAAATGAAACTCAATTTCCAGTTAAACCAATGTTGACAGATAGAATTGAAAAAAAATCAATTAAAAAAGAGATAAAAAAACAAATAATTCGTATTAACCTGTTAAAGCTGCAACCTGAGTCATATGATTGAGATTAATTCCATATAAAGCAAATCGAAACAAATTATAAAATTTAATTCTCAATCAATCAAATGTTAAATGATGAAATTGAAAAAAAAAACATATCAATAAAAAAAGACTCGAGTCAACTAGGTTAATTTGCCAAACCCGTGACCCGGGTAATGAAACCAAGATAACCTCATACAAAGCAAAAAAAAATAAAGCCTAATTCCAGATCAATCAAATATTGAAGGATGGAATTCAGAATAAAAAAATTAATTAAAAAAATTAAACCATGAGTTAACCCGCGACCCGGGAAAAGCAAACTCGGTGTTTAAGGATAAAATTTAAAAAAAAAAGATAAAAAATAACCCGAGTCAACTCTAGTTAACTCGTCAAACCCGTGACTCAGGTGAGACCAAAATAACTTTATATAAAGCAAATCAAAAAAATTATGAAGTACAATTTTAAATCAACTAAATGTTAAATGATGAAATTAAAAAAAATAACAAAATAATTTGACCTAAATTAACTTGCTAAACTCGAGACCCAATTCATAAGATCGGGATAAATTCGTAAAAAGTAAATAAAAAAATAACATGAGTCAACATGAGTTAAGTTGTCAAATTCTCGATCAAAGTCATGAAATTGTGATAACCTCATATAAAGTAAATTAAAATAAATTATGAAGCCTAATTTTCAATAAACATATTATTAAATGTTGAAATTAAAAAAAAATCAATCTAAAAACATGACACAATAAAGTGACTTAAGTCTATACGAGTTAACCCATAAAACATGTGATCCAAGTTATAAGATCGGAAGAACCTTGTCGAAAGCAAATCAAAATAAATCATGAAGCCTAATTCATAATCAACTTAATGTTGAAAGATAAAATTGAAAAAATGCCAAAAAAACTCGAGTCAACTGGGTCAACCCTTCAAATCCGCAACCCGAGTCATGAGACTGAGATAACCTCATAAAAATCAAACTAAAATAAATCATGAAGTCTAATTCCCAATCAATTTAATGTTGAAGGATGAAATTGAAATATATATATATATATATATATATATATATATATATATATATATATATATATCAATTAGAAAAAGACAAAAAAAACTTGAATCAATCGAGTTAACTCATTGAAACCATGACATGGATTTTGAGATCGAGCTAACCACGTATAAAGCAAACCATAAAAATTATAAAACTCTATCTCCAATAAACTAAATGTTAAAGTATGAAATCAGAGAAAGAAATATAGATTTAGATAAAAATATAAAAAATATATTATTAAAATAAATAGTGTTTTATGACATGGAAAACAGTAAAACCACCGCATCTTTTAACTTATGCTATAATAATAATAATAATAATATATGTTCGGAACCAATTACACGTCAAATTAAAATTTAATTTCTGTTTTTTTATTCCTATCTCTATTATTTTTAATAATAATAATAATAATAATAATAATAATACATGAATGGGCAGTTTTGGTAATATGGGTTTTATCAATATTGCTGTAGCAAATCGTGACTCTTGAGATCCGATTTGTAACAATAAACTTTTCAATAAATTGAATGCCGATTCTTTGTTAATTATAAATTTCTTTGTTGCACCGGGTTGGCAGTTGCATTTAAAAAGGTATTTCAGAGCGTGGGTGGTTTTTAGAGGGATGGCAGTTGGTATTCAAAAAGTATTTATCAGTGTGGATGTTGTTATTTTTTAAATTAATTTTTATTTAAAGATATATTAAAATAATATTTTTTTAATTTAAAATAAAAATATTTTTAAAATACAAAAACAAATGATGTAAATTCAAAGTCTTCCTCCTCGTCTTGCACGCAGAGCACGAGTACGGTGATAGTTTGGGTTTCTTACATGCCTTCCCCACTTGAATGTTTCTCCTTCGTAGTTGGAAGAGTTTGTTTAGCTAATCAAGTTCATTTTTTGCATCATTGACTATCTCTCCCCTGATCTTTTTTTTTTCTTTGTCTTTTCAAATATTTGTTTAATTTTCATTTGAGTAATGTCCAATGCTTAAGTACCATATTAAGATCTAACAAAGTTATCTTTATTATTATTATTATGAAAAACAATCTAAAGATGTTCTTAATTACCGCTCAAGAATTTCTACTAATTGTCATATCAACCACTGATGATTCGGATGTTATTTTACTTTTTTCAATTGAAAGCTCAAAACATGTTTACTTTTTTTTTTTTAATCTCATTCCCATGTCATAAGGTGATGGAATAGAATTGATTTCAAGCTTGATTGTATACTTTTAGTGATTATAGTTAGGCAACTCGTGTTTCGCGTAGTCAATTTCTTTTATAACCTGAATAAACAATTTTAAAGCGTTGATTATATGTTTTAAAATAAAAAAATTTATATGACTCGAGTTATAAATCTTAATGCTAAATGACAAAGACAAAAAGAAATAAAAAAAGTCCCAACCCAAACCGAGTTAGCATAACAAACTTGTGACTCGGATCATAAAACTAGGACATTTTTATAGAAAACATATAGGAAAAAAAAACATAATATTTAATAAACTTGACGTCGAAAGTTAAAATCAAGAAAGAAAACAGGTGTAAAGAAAAAATAGTTAAGAAAGACCACTGTCAACCCGAGTTAACATCTCATACTCGTGACCCGGATCATGAGACGAGAATGACAACATAAAAAAATAACAAAGCACAATCCTCAACGATCCAATGTTGAAGGCTGAAAATCAAAAAGCATAATCAATTTTTTAAAAAGGATAAAAAAAAGGAATTAAAAGAATTAGGAAATTTTTTACATAAAAATAAAATGATATAAAATCCCGAGCTAATCCAAGCCAGCATGGAAAATGTGTGACCCGGCCTGTAAAGTCAGGTTGTCATCATAGAAAGCAAAAATAAAATAAAATAAAATAAAATAAAGAAACTTAATCTTCAATAAATTCAATTTTAAATGATGAAATCAAAAAATAAAATCGGTGAAAAAAAGACATAGAAAGACTGATATCAATGTGGGTTAAAATTTCATATTTGTGGTCTGAGTCATGAGATTAAAATCATCACACCAAAAAAATTAATGAATCTCAATCTTAAACAAATCAAATATTAAAGAATGAAATTGAAAAAAAAAACAAAATCAATTAAAAAATACAATTAAAAGAACAATGGTCAAATCTAATATAAAAAAATTAAATGAAATCAAAAAAATGAGGACCAAGTTTGATATAAGTACAAAATACGATAAAACGCTAAGGAATAAAATTGAAAAAAAAACATTAGTAAAAAAGGATTCAAAACAGACAAAGAATAATTAAAAGAATGAGGGTCACAATTAAAATAAAAAAAAAAGAAGAACAACCCTTAATTTTAGCTAAGCTAGTATGTTTTCAAGGGGAAGAGAGAGGAAAGGAGAGGGAGAAAGAAACTCCACCACCACTCAACCACCACAAAATGCCTTTCATATGCTATTCCATTAGATATGCCTCTACATGATCCGTTGATAGAGACGACAAATGACTTCTTTTTTTTTTGTCATGAAGCGCTAAATATGATGTTTAAAGGATGTAGGTGCCTCTTGCATGTGCCAATAATTTTTTTCAATTTTTTAAATTTAATTTAATTTATTATAAGATCTAAGGGCCCCCACCCTACACGATATTAACGAAAAACTATAATAAAAAGACCAAATAGCCCTTTGACCTAAGCTATAGATTTTTCGCTTCTAAGGGTATACCTTAGTAATTACATTATGCTAGCAAAGATATAAAACTAAAAGTGCTCTTGCCCCAGCAGTTAAGAAAATTTAACATTTAAAGGTTTTTAATTTAAACATTATATTTTGCAAATAAAAGATTAAAAGACTGTTCTACTCCCATTCAATCACTAGTGATGACAAATGATTCTCGTTGGGAAAAAAAAATAATTCTGTCATTGTAAGCAAATTACATGGTTTTGACTGTGAAAGAAAAAACAATAATTTCACTGTTCAAGTCCATAAGAAACTGCACAATGGTTCTGTGGGTAGATATGCCTTTATAATATTATTGTTGACGTTATCGAATATAAATGAAATTTAAGGATGCCGTCGGCTTGGTAGGTTGGTAGGCAAGAAAGATATGAAGGCGATTGTGAAATTTTAGTTAGATTACTGAAATCTAACAGTTGAAGCCCAGATTAATGAAATGATGATCACGAAGCAAGAAAACTAGACAATCACTGTCAAATAGAGGACGATCTTCCAATCACTTCCACCAAAAAATGCGGTGTTTTCTTCCTTCTTTATTGCAATTTTAATGCAGAAGGTCTTCCTTTCACTGTCGGCCAAGTTCTAGACTTTAGAGCCCGCCATGACCAGCTAAGATCCAAAAAGAATTAAAGTTTTCTTTTTCAGTTTCATCCGCGTTGATCTTCTTGTTTATTCGAGTTGAAAGAGTAAAAATTAACATCAAAGCTCCCTGCAAAATAAAACTCTCAGCTCAGAAACTGCAGGATCTTTCTGCAATTGAAAATAGTCTCCCCTTAGCTGGGTTGTGATGGAAAAAAAAGAAAAAAAAGAAAAAAGGAAAAGGGAGAGGGATATGCAGAGGGCAGATTGATGGCCCAAACGGCAGGGATGTCTGTCCTTCGAGGCTCTCAACAACAAATTGGTCGTCGCCTCAACCATTCTAGTATTGAATCCCAATCTCATCGTAATTTTCTAGTTCGATCCGCAGCTGCACACACTGCAATGTAAAGTTACTTACTCCAAAAAAGTTAGCACAGCGTCGTTCTTCTATATTTACGCATAAATTGTTAATATAATGCTTATGTTCTTGTAAATGGCCATCTTCGCTCACCTGTTTCTTCATAAGACATCTACTTTATTGTCTTCTCAGAAGTAGCCATCTTTTTTTTCCAATCACCTCACCTGGAGGCGTCAATTTTTTCACCAACGAACGATATAATAAGACATAACAGCCAATAATTTTTTTTCTGAGAAAATATAATTATTTTTCATTATTATTTCACTCCGGAAGATAAGTCCAAATAAAATGTATAAATATCTCAAGTTACCAAATAAACATACAAGTTCATTTACGAACATCACACATAATACAAGTTCATAAAAGACTACTAAATAATCATCATAACATTCACTCTTCTAAGCTACCACATTTCTAGTTATATTTTTCTTTCAAAAAATTATTATTTTTTATTTTATTTCAAGCGAGTCAATGATAAAGGTTTACACTTTCTCTCTAGATATTCCTCAACACTCTCCTAGTAAAATTAGGTGGTACCACTAAACTTATTTTTAGTAAATATAACATTTTATTGTCAAACAAGTTGTACCAATCAAATAAGTGATCTGTGTCATAAATACACCTAGTAAAAATTTAAGGGTTAAAATGACCCTTCAAAGTGGGGGCCTATATTTTGATACACCTCATGACTCGCTTACCAGAGTTATTACGGTTAGAGTGACCCTAGTTATAGTTATATTGATGGTGTCTATAATGAACATACATGTATTGGTTAGTATTAGAATTTTTATTTTCATTAGCTTGTCTTGTTTGAAAAATCTCTATGAACTCAACTCCCTTCAACATGGTGGTCATTTAGGATGGTATGAGGTGTAGTTGATCTTGAATGGTTATAAGGGATTACTTGGCAAAAAATAACATAGAGATACATTGGAGAAAAATCCACCTTTATAATAGTGATTAACTTGGAGAAATAACCAAGAGAGAAATGAAGAATAAACTTCATTAAGTTTTATACAAGAGACATAAACTTTGGAGATATATTGGAGATTCTAGAGAGTTAGGCGCAATATAGAAGAAATCAACCAAAGTACATCTTTAAGTGGTCAGAATGTTATGCATGCGAAAGATTTTTTTTTATATTCATCTTATAAGTGATAAGTGCTAGACTTGATCACTCTAAATGGTTCATCTTATTTTAGTGCCAACTTTCTTCTTCCTTCAACATTGCTCATCACTTCTAACTTCCCCAATACCCTATCTCCCACTTTAAATCTCTTATTCTTTACTTTGATATTACGACTAAGTAGCTCGACTTTGAAATACCTCATTCTTCATTGCAGCACTGATTCTAAATTCTTCAAGAAATTATAAATTTGACCTTAATCTTTGGTCATTGGTGCAAGTAGAGAAATATAATACCCTATACAGTGGCAGAATTAGGGGGGCAGGCAGGGGATTGTGCCCCTGCAAAATAATTTTTTTTATATAGTATTTAAATGCATGGCTAGTGTAATTTTTTAAAGAGATGGGCCCTTCTAATAATAAATTATTATTTCCTTAGCTATTAAAACTCTTCACTTTACAAGTTTCAATTTTATGCACTAGTTGCTTACGTGAAAGTAGAAAAGAAAAGGCTTTGTAGCCCTCTATAACCCTAACCTAAAAGTATAACAATATAAAGTAACGCGGCAAGGCTAAAGCAAAGCTATCAAGGAATTAACAAAGCTACCAGGTAAGACTCTCCACTTTACAGAATTTGATGAGGTTTATTTTATATAATTTTGCTATATTTTTTTTTCTTAGATCCACTAGTTTTACTATTTTTTAATTGTTGTTATAGTGACTGTTACGCTTGGATTTTTTTTATGTTTTGTTTTTAGCAGAGCCACCAAAATTATCAATTTTTTCTCATGTGTACCTTACTATCACTAGGTCCAATATACAATTAGACACAATCTTTCTAGCCAAATTGAGTTCTTTGAAGAACACATACCTAGCTTTGCTTAAGTGTAAGTTTTCTTATTTAGAAACCAATAATCCCATTTTTTTATGTTAGATTTGCTTTTAATTTTTTCTCATGTGTACCTTACTATCACCAGGTCCAATATACAATTAGACATAATCTTTCTAGCCAAATTGAGTTCTTTGAAGAACACATACCTAGCTTTGCTTAAGTGTAAGTTTTCTTATTTAGAAACCAATAATCCCATTTTTTTATGTTAGATTTGCTTTTATATATCATTTTTTTTAATATGTTAATTTTTCTTTTATATGTTAGTGTGGTTTACATGTAAAAATTTATTTTTGGTTCTGATTATGGCTTCAACACATCGTTATTTATATTCATTTTTAAAATAGAAAATAATAAAAATTTATAATGTTTTGATTTTAGGTTGAACTACGAACAAAGTAAGAAGAATTGATTCTTTTTTTGAGAAAAAGAGAAAATATATTGATAACTCAGAGCCTAATGAACCAACTCCAATATATAATGTTGAAGTTATGGTTGAGCAACTCCAATGTGCAATTATATCACCTTATACAAAAATCATCATATGTTTGTAATAAGTTCTTTGCATAAAACTAAATTATGCAAAAAAAATTTACAATTTATATACAATTATATCTTCTTATATTAGCTTCACCCCGCTGTCAAATAATCTTAGCTCCGCCCCTGACCCTATAGTTAGGGTATCCTATTTCTGCTTGAATCATTGTCTCTGTTCCATAAGTCAGGAGGAAGGGTTTTTCACAAGTAAAAATCTTATGAGTTATTTGGTACATCCATAAAGTTTCATCTAATAACTTAAATCATTCACCCTTAGCCTCTTCTATCTTTTTCTTTAACCTATTTAACAATATCTTGTTGGTGAGTTCAGCTTGTCTTTTTGTTTGAGGATGAGAGACGAGGGAGAACCTACGCTCAATCTTGAGCCTTTAACATTACTCTCTTATCTTTCTATTGTCAAATTGAGTGTCATTTTCAGTATTGAGCATGTGTGTAAGTCCAAATTTATATATGATGTTCTTCCATAAAAGAAAGATGACCTTGCTGGTGGTTATTTCTACTAGTGCCTTTACCTCCACCCACTTAGTGAAGTTTTTAACAGCTATCAAGATAAGTTGTCTTTTTTCGAAGGCTTTTAAGAATGGTCCCAATATATTCATTCCTTATTGTGAGAAAGGCCATAAAGAAGAAATAGTAGTTAACTTAGCAGAAGGCTGGTGAGGCAATGGAGAAAATTTCTAGCACTTGTCAAACCTCTTCACCATTTCTACAACATCTTTTAAAAGTGTAGGCTAATAAAACCATGCTTGAGTTGTTCGGGTTACCAAGGCTCTCACTCCTATATGGAGTCCACATATATCTTTGTGGATCGCTTTGAGCATATACTCATTTTCCTCATATGATATGCACTTCAATGATAGAGAGGTAGTAAACCTTCTATATAATTCACTATTCTAAAGGCAATACCTTGCAGCTCTTCTAATTAGCATGATGGTTTTGACCTTTTATGATGGTAGCTCTTCATTAACCAAGTATTGTTTGAGAGGGGTTCTCCAACCATCATGATACTTTTTTCTTTCACATTTGATTTTTCAAACACCTCAATCTATACCTGATGTGGAAATTCCACCAAATTCCCACTAGCAAGCCTAGAAAAAGATTAGTTTGGCTATTATCTTCTTGTGAAATTTAGAGATATAAATCATCTTTCCTCCTTCTTTCTTTAAATTGGTGTGTGAAAGCATCTTCTGTTAATACTTTATCATAGAAGGCTCTTTAGCCTTATATAGCTCCTAATATTATCCCACCACTAATTGAGAATCATTAAACATTATAAATGGTTAAGCATCCAAACTCTTTGCTAAACAGAGGCCTCCTAAGATAGCTTCATATTATGCTATATTATTGAAGGACGGGAGTTCCAAACGGATTATATATTCAAAGGTTCCCCCCCCCAAAGCTATTCAAAATAAGCCCAACTCCACTTCTATTCATGTTAAATGCTTTATCAACATGTAACACCCAAGGTCTAGTGGCGAGTTGGTCCTCTACTACATTGGTTTCAACCTCTAGAGGAGATAGCTTGGTGAAGGAGCATTCCACAATAAAATCAGTTAAAGTTAGGCCTTTAATAGTTGATCTAGGCTAATATTAGAGTTCATACTCTTCCAGCTCAATAGTTTATTTGATCAAATGACTTGACAAGTCAGGTTTATGAAGGATTTGCCTAAAAAACATATCAGTCAGCACAATCACTTAATGTACTTGGAAATATGGTTTCAATTTCCTTTTCAATATTTATATACCTCGTCTCAGCATCATGAAGAACCTTCTCCTTAAAATCTTCAACCTCTACTTCAATATTCAACTCTTCTTCTGCTTGCTCAACCTTTTCCTCTAATGTTTTCTCATTTTTTTTTTATGTAGAACTAATGGAAGGAGATTTTCGAGCTCTACTTTTCCTTAATTTTCCTGGGTCACCCATAAAATTACATAAAAGGCATGAGTATAAGAATAAAACAAATTGAAAAGACAATAAACAATTAATATTCATACCATATAAACTTTTTTTTTCAAAGATAACCCTTTGGCTAGCCAAAAGATAGGTTACTTAAGATTTTTTAAATGTTTTTATCTTATATAAACTTAAAGGAGAAGCAATGTTATCTCTACTAGTCACATTCTAAATTGAGGAACATCCTCATACATTATCTAGGGAGGTTGTCAATCTTTCATAGCTAACCACAACTTACTTGTATCTCTATTTTTTTCACTAATTTACCTGTAAATATATCATTCAAAGGGTTTTGGTTCCTTCTCCTAACAAAAGTGTAAAACCAAGTCACTTATTTTCTACCTTCCAAAGAACCTGATAAAGTAAAACAATACCTAAATAGTTCCAAAGTAGAAACTTGACCTTTAAATTTTACATATTTATCAAAAGCTGCCAACGACATCTACCTATTAGGATACAACTAACTCACACACAAGCAGTAATATTCAAACATCTTCTTTACAAAGCCATATAAAGGTAATGAATATCAAAATTTAAACATAAATAAAAAAGTAGTTATCTCCATCTTTATATTAGAAGCATCATGTTCTCTACTTATTCTCTCGCGAGAAAAAAAGAATCCTAACCATATATCATATTGGCATTCTTAGATTTATCTTAATAATGTCCTTTATGGCAACTGTACTAGCATATGAGTCATTAATTTAAAAGGTATGGGTTATTTAAGATTTGAAAGATGAATGCGTTCCACCATCTCGGGAAGACCCAACTCCTCTACTATGACCAGTAGTGTGGGAAGGATTAGATCCATCACTTTTGTTAGCCTGAGAATCTCCCTTACTAAAATTATCGTTAAGCCAACAAATCCTCTTTTATGACATATTTAAAAATGAAAAGCAAGAAATAAAAGAAAAGGTTTCCTCACTTGACTTTTCAAAATAGTAATTTTATACTAAAACATTAAAACCAAAAAGTTTATTTAGAAACTCTTGAAGATTATTGATAAACTATATGTTGTGAAGATAAGATAACGACAAGATATTTATATTGGTGTTTGTCAACAAAACAGTGCATTCAAACTCACCAAAAAAAATGATCAAGTTTGGCATGACATCATTCATTCAACAGATCTACTTTTACAGATCACATGACAATGTCTCATGTCCCCAAGTTTTATAGGTCACACGGTAATGTCTCATGTCCCCTACTTTTACAGACTCACATGTCAAACATTATTTTGTTTAGGGTGGACCATGATTTAACATGCATTATTAGCCATCAAAATTCATTACTCACACTATAGTTCGATATTTATAAGTCAAATTTTTAACGTAATGTTAAAAAAATTATTAGAGGTAAATGATGATACGAGTTTCAAAAAAGAAAAAAAGTGTAGTACGAGTTTGTATTGAGCTCGTGAGTTGGGTTTAGTCCTTTCAAGTTTGGTTGACTTTAGTCAAACTGAGCCCAACCGAGCCTTTTTTGACTCAAGTTAACTCTTTTAAGCTTAATTTGACCATGATCAAACTAAGTCCAACATGGGGTCCAGTTTGACCTGGTCAAACCAAACTCAACTGGCTTATTTTGGGCTTGGTTTTCCTTTTTTGGGATCGGTTTGACCATCAAACTGAGCTAAACCTGAGTTTATGTTTGACATGGTCTAATCAAGCCCACCTCGGTTTGGTTCATTTTAGACCTAGTTCAATTGGACTTTTCAATCTTTTTTTTCTCTTTCTTTCAATTTTTTTTCTTTCTCTCTAATTTATTATTATTTATATCGACAACCCATATGTCGAGGAGGATGTCACGCTGGTAAAACTATTCCGTTATCTATGCTTAACCTACGCTATTCAACTGTTATGGTGTAACACATACGTGTGAAAGGCTATACTTGTCTTAGCTATACATAATTCATGATGAGCTACTCATGATATTTTTGTTGAGGTAAGCTATATATAAAAAAAGTAAAATGAATAAGAGAGGGATCAATTTTAACAATTACTCTCTTTATATTTTCTTTTACACACACACACACCCTTCAAACACTACACTGACCTAGTCATTGGAGTGTTTTTTTAGAGGTAACACCCTCATCTCCAACCTAGTATTATCCGTGAAGAGAGCTCACGTCCAAGCGAAGTTTTTTTGAGCTTCATCAGCCAAGCTTCTGATTCCTTGTGCATGTAGCTGGGAATTGGCTGCAGCAATGAAATGATAGGGAGTTTTTCAACATCGTGTGTAGTAAAAACTGTCAGTGTCTTTCTCTGTTTTTGTTTTTCTGTTTTAGCAACAGTGAATAACAAATTGATCTTGAGACTTATCCGGTATTCAATTTGATCTTTAGGCACATTATGACCTCTTCTGTTTTCAATTTCTTATACAAGTTTGATATTTCCTTTTTAAGTCAACAACTGAGCTTTCTGTTGATGTAATGATTTTATGTGTTGCATGTTGATTAGGTTCAGCCTCTGCGAGACGCTGAGTTCCTATCACGATATAAGGCTAGAAGGTATTGCCTTTTGTGTTAGTTATATTAGCTTTGAGCAGATGAAATTATTTTGTGCTTTGGGTGGAAGAAGTCGATGATGAACATTTCAGCATGAATTAATTGTTTGTGAAAGGTTATAGCATGTCATCTCCACCATGTAGCTTTGTTCTGCTTCTAGTGTTTTCTGCTATAGTTTCACGCTTGCCATCTCTGTGATAACCAAAAAAAAATGGTACAATTGATGACAACCAGCAGGTTGGGTTTCCTACTGTTTCAAGTTGCGACTTAAAAAACTGAAAATTTGGGAACTTTTCGGAACAAAACTGGACTCTAGCTAATTGAAAGCTTGTTTAGACTTTTATATAATTCACAAATAGGGATAACTTCACTAAGACTTTTATGTTCAAAGTATTAGTCACTGGTCAGATTCCAAAATTTCTCTTCGGCTATTGCAGTTCGTGTATTGTTATTTCTGAATTGAACAGGTTGATGGTCCGGTAGATGTGGCTGAGGCAGCCCTAGGGCATTACTTCAGCGCAGCCAACGCTGACAGTACTCTGAAGGGAGAGGGGGAATGTGAATGGCGCAGGCCCAGTAAGATGCACAAGGATAAAACCATGCAGATGCATGCCCAAATGTATTTTTCCTTTCTGGTATCCCACTCTGCCATACAGCTCTCTTTGGGCGTTTCTCTTGGAATCTTTGCTCTAAAGTTTGGTAATCAGTAACCTGAAAAAGAAAAGGAACTCTGCTAGTCTTTTATTGAATAGGCTAGTTCACAACTATATAGAGAAAATCATGAGCTCCCCTGTAACTCTCTATGGTGGTTACATGATCGATAGTATTAGGCCAGTGAGGCTGGACACTTTAAAGTTTTCTTTTGAAAACCAAAGAAACACCATAAACGAGAACAATATTAAAACATGCTAACAGGAATCATCCACTGCAACAGGCAGCAGGAATTGGAATGATGCAAGGGTGATTACTTTCAGCTTATAACGCAAGAAATTTGAATTCTTTCACTCACTGATGCTACCATTAACAACATTTTTCAGATGTATTTGCTGAAATCTTCACAGGCTTGCAAGACCAGGTTGTTATCTTCCCATTCATCGCGAAATGTCTTTGGGTTGGCGTTCAATCTCTTGGCCGTTTCATAGAACATTTGTACTCTCCATTCTTCAAAGCAAGGACATTGACACAGAGAAGCAACCCAAGCATTGTAGTCAATCTGCAAAAATTATAACCCAAATAAAAAGGTATATCAGGTAATAAAAGCATGTGTGAAATGGTTGTTTAAGAAAATGTGCCATGCTTCTCATTGCAAAACATGCACATAGTATGGACAACCTACAAAATAAATTCCAAAGTGTGGTTAAGCCAAAAAACTTGAAGATTGGCAACAAACGCACCATAAAAAAATCACATTGTTATGAAAAACACAGAGGAAAGTTGTTCTGGCATCACTAGCAATGATATGCTCGATGCAACAAAGAGTTTTGACAAAGGCTTTTGTACGAGTCCCTGTTTTATTTCCACTAAGCTCAGAACATAGGCTTTTGTTGAGTTTAGCCACTAAGTTTGGAACTTGGTCTTTTGTTCAGTTGATTTATGTGGCAGACTAAAATGCAAAAAACCTTTAGTTGGAAATGAAGGTTCCAAAACGGGTGGGGATTGCTGGAAAAAAAATTGACAAAGTGAAGTATGATTCCACATTTGAGGCAGGGATAATTTATCCACAAATGGAAAAAAAGAAAAGATCTTTGTTAATTATCATTAACATATTGAGTGAAGACAACACGTGATGGCTAATGATTTTTATTAGTGCAAGGCCTTTAGGATGAGCCCTGTTCAGTTACATAATTTCTAGCAATGAAACAGGTGCCATACTAAAACTATGGTGAAAGAAGGATAAAATTTCTCCAGGCACAAACACAAGGCTTACCATTGTGTCCCCCATGCTATGAGTGTGACGCTTAGGCACACCAGAATCTTCAAGTGTCGAGTAGAAGGTGTTAATATCTTCCATCATGTCCTCTTGTGAAGGGAGCACAATTCGATCAGATAGAACACCAGAAATCCACTTGCTTTGAATTTCAAAGATTGGGAAAGGTAAACTCTAGCAAAATGGTATGCAAAGGATTAATTTCAGCAATAAAGGCTAGCATCCACTAAAAAGAAACGGACATGTATCAAAGCAGAGCTCAACCCTGTAGGGTAGTCCGACAAAGGAAAGCCGCGGGGCAAAAATGGGTGGGAAAACATGCTTGTAGAGTGGTCCAACACGATTGTCATCCACAGTCACAATGCCATTGGTTTTGAGGAATGGGAAGTAATACTTGTACCTTGATAAACATGAAAAAATTGCAAATTTAACATTCAGTCATTAACAGCATTGCCAAAATATGTCATTCAGAATGGATCTACATGAAGAGAGAGAGAGAGAGAGAGAGAGAGAGAGAGAGTTCCTAAACCATACCAAATCAAAGACAGTAAAAATTACCCTGTGCAATGCAGAATAATATCAGCCACGATAGTGTTACCATCTCGGAAAGCCACAGAACCATCTTTATGTGCGCTTTTTATCTGCAAATTATTTATTTATTTTTTTTTGGGGGGGGGGGAGCCCTTTAGATGCAAACTTTCTAATGATAGCCCTCTCGGATTCACTCTCAACATGGGTTGGTACTCTTACCATAGAATGTAGCCATATATTATCACATTCAGCCCGCTTTTCATATGTATCATTGGCAACTGATCTAGATGCAATGTGCACCTCTTTGGCAATTCCACCAATCTCAAGGGATAAATCAATAGCACTTGCAGAACTGCCAATTAAAATTACAACCTGACATGGAAAAACATCAGCACAAAAGTAAAATGCATTGTAAAAGATAACGGAGTTAAGAGTATATGAGTGAAAATTAAAATGCACACACAAACAGACAGATATTGACATAAAAATTACAGAAAGCATCTTAAAATGTACAGAAGAAGAATGTCCCCTATGGCCTGGCTTGTGAGACAACTGAGGTTAAGTTTTGAAAGCTCGAGGTACTCCCAAGTTCTGTCATCTAGGAAAACCGATCAATTTTATCCATTTAATTGCAATAACTCAAGAAAGAAGTTTGGCTTCTAACCAATTCAAACAGGAGAATTACGCCATAAAAAAAATTAAGTTTAAAAAAAGAACTTCAAGAGACATTCCGTAGAAGCACTCTATAAGGTAAAGAGAAATATAAAACTTTAGACATACTTTATCCTTGAAGAGTTCAGGAGTACGATAGTTATGGCTATGTATTTGCTTTCCGGGCCACAAGTTGATGCCTGAAAGGAATACAAACTAGAAGATTAAAGACACAGTTAAAACACCATTACAAAACATTTTCGAGGATGCATCATGTATTATTGTAATATATCATGCCAGTTTATAAAGACAGGAAGATGGATATTATTTCCCCCAAAATAAAAACACGGGTATTGCCCGATATTTTAAACACATAATTCAATTTAATAGAAAATCACCAGGAAAAAAAAATAGCACAAGCTAAAAATACCAGGGATTTCAGCAATACGAGGTTGTGTGAAATGTCCATTACAAACAACAACAGCATCAAAAACCTCATCTAGCAGATCATCACCACCACCACCATCAGGTCTCATCCTTTTACACTTCACTTTCAATTTCTCATTATCAACCATCTCCACACTAACCACTTCACACTCAAACCTCACCATTTCTTCAATCCCAAACTCCCTTGCAAAATCTTGCAGATACTTCAACACTTCTGCATGACCCGGGAACCTTCTAGGGTCGCTCCCTTCACCCGCTCGGGTCACGAATGGATAATCCATAAAGCCCATCGACTCTCTCGGCAAGTTGGTCCGGAGGGACTTGTATAAACTGGTGTGGACGATGTGTCGGGTCGATTCTAGCCCAAGAGGGTCGGTTTCGACCTGTGGAGTGTACACCCATGTCCCACCAATTTGGCTATCTTTCTCAAAGACAACCACTTGGTGACCTTCACGCCAGAGCTCACGTGCCGCCACTAAACCGGCGGCGCCGGCACCGATGACAGCTACGTGGCGAGAGGTGAGCGAAGTAGCATTTGATGTTTGCATGTTTGACACGGTCCACATCAAGTGACACCAGAAGATACTTATAAAGGTGAGGTACAAACATTAGTAATTTGTTTTGTGATTTTTTTTTGAGATATAATTTTTTTAAAGCATAAATCATACCTTATAAAAATAAAAAAACAAAATATATGTTTTTTTATAAGCATTCTATAAAAGAAAAATCAATCACACTTTTAAACCAAATACCTTTTTAATCTGAAGTTCTAAACCAATAAAAACTCACAAATCCTTTTAATCTGAAGTTCTAAACCGAAAAATACTCACACAACTCGAATGTGTGAGTATTTTTTTTATAATTATCATTATAATATATATATATATATATATATATATTCGTACTTTAAAAATATATATTACTAATTTTTAATATTAAATAATAGGCGAAACATGAATATCCAAAACAAACCCAATAGATAATACGATTGTGAAAGGATTTATAGGGAATGTGCACACAGGCACATCAGCACATGAATCACACGAGGCCTCCAAAGTGAATCACTGGCACAACATCAGCCGGTGGACTAGCAAACAAATTACAAGTACAAAGGTACTTGGAATCTTCGTTGATTATCATTTCTTCCTAGGTGCCATGGATGAATTATTGTCTGGTTGACATGACAGCTACTATGTGTTAAACTAACGAGGCTGCGTGAGAAAGAGAAAGGCAAGAGCTTCATTCATTCATATATGGATATGGATATCTTCATTGATTCTTTATTCACGTAAAGAACTGCGAATCATGGAAATACAAGCCCAAATTAACAACGATGATGATTGATCCCGCAAATTCAGATGTTGACAATTAGGCCAGCCTAATAATTTATCGTCTTCCTTTCCTATCCTTCGAACACCTCCATTGAGAGATGCAGCTGTTGCTTCAACTTTTTCAAGTGTACTTTGTGAAGTCCCCGTAGGCTTCCAAGACCAGGTCATCATCATCCCATTCATCACGGTATATCTCTGGCCGGAGCCGCCTACTCTTGCTAGCTGCATCATACATTTGCCTTCTCCATTCTTCGATCTCTGGGCAACCGCACTGAGAAGCAAGCCAGTTGTCGTACTCGAACTGCAAAATGAGATCCAAAATCTATTAATGGAAGTAACTCTAAGACATCACGATGAGATGATAGTGTCATAAAGGGAACATTCCTAATGGGTTATGAAACCATTTTGGTTTAATACATCACCATGAATAATCAAAAGTTGCAGACGGAGGGATCTAAGGTCATCGTTACCAGGAAAAGTGAACACACAAAGCTATGCCATACTACAAATCACCAAATGTACAATCAGAAATGCAAGGATCCCGAAACTCAGAATTAAAAAAAAGGAATATAAGGATCCATGAAAACACACACACACACACACACACACACACACACATATATATATATATATATATATAAATATATGCCTTGGAGGTCGTAAAAGTGGAGAGACAATTGAGATATGAATTATGACATAAATAAAGAGGACCGGAAGAACTACGAACTTAAAAGAAAAAATCTGCTTTTACCTATATTTCTGTTTTTTTATCCTAGACTATATTAGAATCAAAAGTCCGGAGTTGGTCTCCGTCAAAATCATTCCTGGCTCCATTGATGAAATCCTATAAAAACTCTCCTTCATTTTGACAAAGGTCAAGATAAACATTTTTACACGAGGTGTTTTTAGAAATAGATAAGCAATTTACCCTTTTTTCTCAATTGGGTGTGCTGTTTAAATACTATGTTCAATCATGTGTATTGAAGCTACGCATTAGATGTTAGATGGAAAATAAATCAGCACGAGTTAAGGCTCAACACGGTAGTAATGGCTGAAAAGTGCAGAAAGTATAGATCATATTCAACAACAGACCAATTACAATTGCCATTGAGATTTCTGTTATCATTGGTAAATTGACTAATAAAGTGAAGATTTGATGACTTCTCCATCCTTAACATTCATCTAACAAACTCAAAGAGGATTATTTACATGTATAACCTTCAAACTATGAACCCTGATGACCATTGGACTTTACTGATGCATTCTGATGAACAAGCTAACAAATTGATATGGAAAATGGAAAATGGGATACAAAGTACACCATACAGAAGGCATACCTGACAACCACCCAAATTATGAGTGTAGTGTTTGGGTTTGTTGGAAGCTTCTAGTGTCTCATAGAAGGCTTTAACATCTTCCATCATCTCCTCAGGTGACGGAAGTGCAATATGACCTGATAAAACACCAGCAATCCACTTGGTTTGAAGTTCAACCAAGGGAAAAGGGACAACCTAGCATCAACCATGGACAAATTATTTTAACATTGCAATTTAATGTTCAGTCAAAATAAAGGAATAAAACATTAACAGAGTTGAACCTTCCACGGTAACCCAACAAATGAAAGCCATGGGGCCAGAACTGGTGGAAAAACATGCTTGTACAGGGGGGCCACACGATTTTCATCCACGGTCACAATGCCATTGGTGTCTAGAAAAGGGAAGTGATACTTGTACCTTACAGGCAAGAACAATTGTAACAAAACATTCACCCATCATTTATTTTCTACGAGCAGCACTACGCATAATTTAGCATTGAAATATTTGAGAAGTACCCAGTGCAATGTAGAATAATGTCAGCAACGACAACTCTCCCATTTCTGAAGACCACAGAACCATCACCATGCACACTTTCTATCTGCATCATTTAATAAATACAAGCATTTAGAAGAAGCCCTTCTCGCAGATCAGAGTCAAAGAACTTCCTCCACAAACTTCTCATGACAGTTGCCCAATCTAAATCTAGGTGAGTTCTTTTACCATAGAATGAAGCCACATATTATCATATCCAGGCTGCTCTTGATATGTTTCGTCCGCAACTGATCTTGAGGTAACATGGACCTCTTTAGCAACTCCAGCAATTTCTCTGGATATATCATCAGAACTAGCTGAACTTCCAATCAAAATTGCCACCTGTTCAAACAGGAAAAAAAAAACTGATCAGCCAGGAAATATAAATAGATCTCTTATAAAAGGAGGTTCCTACGAGAAGCAGGATCAAGAATAATCACGCACAACAAAACAACCTAATAAACAAAGGAAATGATCACAAACCCAAGACAAAATTGAAGAGCTACAGATTTCACAGCAAACTATTAATAAAGGATTGAGCATCTTTCACAAAACTGATAGTGTGCATTTGCACAGGAGTGGGGCAAGATCATGTTAACAATTTATCGTAATCTAATCTTCCCAAGCGCTTCAGGTTTCTTTACATCAGTTGTTATACTCCTTTCATTCTTGTTTATCTCATATAGGTGGTGCCATGACATATAGTACTCATACTTTGTATCTAATCAAGATCATTTATACTTTTCATAAGAACAAAAAAAAAGAAAAAAAAAAACTATCACCCAATTATGGTTCCAACAAGACAGTGTCCTAAGAGGAAAATTCAGGAAGAAATCTTGCCATCAATATTTTTGCATGAAGCTATCCTCAAGACTCACTCAACCATCAACCCTTTTGGTGCAAGCTCAAGACCTTTATCATTACAACAGGACTTTCATTTCAAAAGAACGAATACAGCAGTTAGAAAATCTCGCACCTAACTAGTAACATTTCCTCCTTTGTGCTAATATTTGCATATCTCTACACATTTACATATATAAACTAAGCATTCAGATAGTTCTTGACCTTGAAACTATAGATTCATGCACTCAAGCCGAATGCTATTAGAAAATATGTGCAGTATAGAGTAACAGAAATCGAGTTCATGAAATGATAGTAGAAACTTGAGACATACTTGATCTTGAAAGCCCTCAGGAGTACGATAATTGTGGCTATGCATCTGTTTTCCTGGCCATGAACTGATCCCTGAAAATAAGACAAGTAAAAAGATCACTCTATTACTTCGTTTCTAGAGTTCCACCTACACAAAGCATGAAACTTGACGGAGCATAGAATCCAAATCAAACACTGGCAGAAAGTGGTTTCAATCCAATCAAACCAGCTTAATCATCAAGAACAACCCATAATTCCACAGTGAAAAAAAACACCTGTCAACCCAAACATGAGCATTCATTCTTCTTTGAATTATGCTAACCTCAGTCGACAAAACAACCAAAACCATAACATATAAATTTCAAGAGAAAAAATAAAAAAACTACCTGGTATTTGAGCAATACGAGGTTCAGTGTAATGTCCATTACAGATAACAACAGCATCATAAATCTCCTCGTCAACATCAAATCCAAAACTAACCTCCCTATCATCATCACTTATTTTCCTTTTAGACCTCACAATCCACTTTCCAATATTATCCTCAACAGGCCCCACATGAACCACTTCAGTATCAAACCTCACCATTTCTTCAATCCCAAACTCACTTGCAAAATCCTGCAAATACAACAGCACCTCTCGATGGCCCGGAAACCTTCTCTGGTCTCTCTTTTTATCATTTTTTGCTATAAAGGGATAATCTTTGAAACCCATTACTTCTCTTGGGAGGTTGGTCCGGAGGGAGCTATAGAGGCTCGAGTGAATTATGCGTCGATTCGGGTCGAGGCTTAACGGGTCGGGCTCGACTCGAGGATTGTACACCCATGTGCCACCTACTTGGTTGTCTCTTTCAAAGACTACAACATCATGACCCTCTCTCCGGAGCTCACGGGCACAAACGAGGCCGGCGGCTCCGGCACCGATCACCGCCACGTGGCGGGAGATTGGTGGAGGAAGTTGAGGTGGTGGCATTGATAAATGTTTGATTGGTGTTGTTGTGGTGACCTGTCGAAGAGAGTTCGGTTTTTTGGACACTTGAGAAATGATAGCGTCAGCAGGGTCCCCATCCATCCGGACCCGCACGTGACCACCTGTTGTAACTATCTTTTCCCGTTCGATGTTGTGACCTGTGAGTGGTGACTGAACCAGTTCATGGGCCTGACATTATTGTCTAATTCTAACCGGGCTTCTAGATGTCTGACTGTGTATAAAAAGTTGCGTCTCCACTGCCTTTGAGTTTTATATATATATATAATATTCATACTTCATCTATTATTAACTCTAAAAAAAATCATTCTTTCAAGTTAATTCAAGTTGTTATATATTTACCTCTTTATATCTCATTTATCCTAAAAATCTACTAAATTTTAGTTTTGCACAAAAACATAACTTCTATAGCAGAATGTTTTCGGAATATTTTGAAAGTATAGTAAAGAAGATTTCCTAGAGTACTTTCATCAGTCTCAATTGTTTTAAGTCTCAATTGTTTTATGTTGGAAAGTAGTTATTTTTAAGTGGATTTCTACAAAATAAATTATTTTTTAATATTTGATAATGTCATTTAAAATAAATTAAAAAATATTTTTCAATATTTGACTATGTCATAGAAAATGAGCTGTAAAATAAATTTTTAATTTTTTTTCAAGTTTATTAAAAGAATGGATAGAAAATCTAGCAGATAAAAGTTGAAAAGGATGAGATTGAAAAAAAATCAATTTCAATTATAATTTTAAATAAAACAAATAATAATCAAAAAAATAAAGATCAAATCTAATAAATAAAAAATTTAAAAATTGATGAAATGGAAAAATTCAATTTCATAAATTATATCAAATAGAATAAATAGCAATCAAAAGATAGATATAAAAAATCCAAATCAGATAGATAAAAAAATCTCAATTAAAAAATAATAAGAGAAAAAACAAATAACAATAAGAGAATAAGGACCAAAGTTGATATAAAAATCAAATTAAATCAGATTCTAGGGGATGAAATTTAAAAAAATAAAAAAATTATTCAAAACAAAATATATAACAATCAAAAGATTAAGGATCATATTTGATGTAATCAACAACAACAAGATATTTTTGAATTTTTCATAATTTCTGAAAAAGTTTTTTCCATCCAAAATAAAAGGAAAACAATTTCTTGTAAACCAAACTAATTTTTCTTTTGGCTGAAAAGTATTTTTTTTCCTAAAAGTAAATAAACACAGGAAAGTTTAGAAAGTGATTTTTAGAAAATCACTTTTTATAAACACAAACAGGGCCTTAATTCCATTTCTAATGAAAATATAGTTTTATGCATGTAAAAGAAAATAATTGATGAAAAAAGAAAAATGGTGGGCATGTGCAATATATGTGTTAGTGTGTGAAGAAATTAATCATGCACATGCTTTGCTTTGATGGTGGAATATTTTGCTTCTACAGTTACATTAGAAGTGTTGTGGCAAGCTCTTTTCAATAGTGCAACACATGTCCACGAAGGCGCGGTGGTAAGCCTCCAGTGGCCTTTTCTCTCTTCTCTCATTGAAATTCACATTGATCTTTCAAAATATTACCGATGTCCTATCATTTTTTTTTTGTTTCAAATCTCATATTCATTCTTTTGATTGTTATTTTTTGTTTTTGATCCTTTTTAATTTGTTTTTTTCAATTTCATATTTCGACATTAGGTTGGTTAAAAATTGGGCTTTGTGATTTTTCTTATGGGGTGATATCGGTCTCGTGACTTAGTTCATGAGTTTGAAAGATTAACTCGGGTTAACATCGGTCTTTTATTTAGATCATTTTTCATGTTGATTTTCTTTTTAATTTTATCATTCAACATTCATTTTGTTAAAAATTGAGCTTTGTGATTTTCTTTGTTTTCCTTTCTATGAGGTTATCCTAGTCTCATGATCTAGGTTGTATGTTTGACAGGTTAACCCGGATTGATTAAGGTCTTTTTAAGATTTTTTTAAGTTTAATATTTTATCGTCTTGTATTTCAACATTAGGTTAGTTTGAGAATTGAACTTCATAAATTTTCTTATTTTCCTTTCTATTAGGTTATCTTATTCAAACAATCCAACTCACAGGGTATAGTGGACTTACCTAGTTTTGTTTTTTTTTTTTGTTTGTTTCTTTTTGTTAATTGGTTTTTTTTATTTATTCTTCTACTTTTGGGTATTGGAAATTAGGCATCATAGTTTTTTTCAATTTGCTTTATATGAGGTTATCCCGGCCTCATAACCTATATTATGTGTTTAGCATGCAAACTCAAGTTGATTTGGATTGCTATTTTGGTCTCTCTTTTTTTTTAATTCAAATTTGTCATTCATCATTGTGTTATTTAGGAATTGAACTTCATAATTTTTTTCTTTTGAAAAACACTTTTTTATGCATGTCATCATGCTCACTTTTAAAAAAAATCTAGTCAATTTATTGACTTTTTTTATTATATAATTAAATGAAACCAACTTATTGGACCTAGTTGGGTTTATGACCTAAATCATGGATTTTTCTTATTTTTTAAAAAACATATTAACAACACTTAAATATCTTTCTTTTATGTTAAAATTTTTTTAGTCCAACTCACGACTTAGCTCAAGCCATCTATCTAGTTACAACACTACATATAGTTGTCAAATCTAGATGGTTTGAGATTATTAAGTTATCAAATCAGTTTATAAGTTAAAGAATATGTATATTATGTGTATTTGATTTTTGTTCAAGAACAAAGAAAATAATCATTTTTTATTATTGACTCAATTTGATTTTGACAAGTTCTATTGGATATTGGATTTTGAGAGAAATGAGGTTTCTCTTACTTTTGATTTGTCAATGAATTGAATGGTTGAATTCAACATTTGATCTGATCCAAATTATAGTAGATAACCCATTTGTGCTACACTGCGAGTCGAACCAGAAAATTTTAAATGTAAAAATGAATGCTCAGGTTGAAAGGAACTTTATGACAGTATCATTAAACTCGGCTCAACAGATTAATATTGAAACCTCTCAACCCAACTCCTTGCATAGCCCGAGTTTTAAATTAAATCATGTGAAAGTAGCACCAATATGACCAAGTCGACTTGGCAGGCAAAAATATAATTTGGCTTTAAAAAATGCAAGATAACATATTTTTTTTATAAATATTGAAATGATGATATATTGGAGTTATCTAGATTTCACAGCTTAACCCTAAAAACTCGGGTCGTGGACTTAACTGAGTTTGATAATCATTTTTCTTTTAAAATATTTTTTTATTTAATTATATGATAATAAAAAATTGACACTCATAAAATCAAGTATTAACTTAATGCAAGGATGTTTGACCGAGACAACAACAACCCCATAAAAAATAAACTGAAACAAATTATGAAGTTGAATTTTCAATCGACCTAAGTTAACCCTTTAAATCTAACCAGTTATTAAAGAATGAAATTGGAGGGAAAAGTAAACAAAAAAATAAATAAAAACTCAAGGTTTAATGATGAGATTTTTTATAAAAAAAAAATCAAAGAACAAGGAAAAAAAGGTTAGGCGGGCATGGCACGCCTAGGTGTTTTTTTTTTTTATCAAATCGGGCGGATGCAGATGGTGCATCATCTCTAGTCCATCTTCAGCCACTCCCGCTAGCCAAAAATTTAGGTCTATGACTTCTTAGATAAAAAAATTTATTTTTAATATTTTTGTACCTAAAAACACCTAACAAACTCCCCAAATACCTTAATAAACCTGTTCGTGACATCAAGTTAGAAAAGCAAATGGTTAAAAACAAAAAAAAAATAACCCAAATTTAAAAAACTTATTAATCCTTAAACTATTTTTTCATGTAAGATCAAGGCTTAAAATCATCTCAATAGAACTCTCTTTGCCGAATGAAACTCGTTAATATTAAGATCAACTGTTTTTGTCATCAAAATGTGACCAACTGAAAACTTTATATGTTCTTTGTTGTTTTCTAACTACATTATCCTCTCTCAAACTTGTGTGAATAAGATAAAGTTGGACCAAAAAATAAAATGTTCAAAATAAAGGGACTAAAAATAAAGTTTGACAAATTCTAAAGGCTATTTTATTACAAAAGGTACCGGAAACAACAAAGAAAAAAAGGAAAAAACCCATTTATTTGCTTCATAATCAATTTTGATCCAACCATTTTAAATTTTTTTAAAACAATTAAAATGATTTTTTTTTCAAAATCATGCATCAACTTAATATCGAGACTTTTTTTGACATCATGATAATATTGTATAAAGTAAATCAAAATAAATTATCAGGCTCAATCCCTAATCAACACAATGTGTAAGGATAAAATTATAAAAAAAACAACTTTAATGACAGGACCAAGAAAAAAACTTAAAGGACCAAAATAAATAAAAAAATAAAACAAACACCGTATAAATATCGATAGAAAAGGAAAAGCTAGGGGTGAGCAAAAAAACCGATAAACTGATTAAATCGAGAAAATCAGAAAAAAAATAACCGAAAAAACCAAATCGAAAAAAACCGAATTAACTGATTAAAAAATCACAAAAAAATCCGGTTCGGTTCAGTTTCAGTTTCTAAAGTCTGAAACCAATTGAACCGAACCGAACCTGTTCAACCAACTAGCACTTAAAAAAACAACTATAAATAGAATATTTTCTAACCCTAAAGTAACATTTGCCCATCAGCCGCCCCCTTCCCCTCCCTTCTCTGCCTCACTTTACACTCCACGTTGATTTTTCTCCCCTTCCTCTACTATCTATGAGACTTTTGTCTTGATGTGGCTTCTTCCTGGAAAGCACGGGTTCTTGAGAAAGTAGAGATTAATCAACGATGGCTTTTTTGTGAGAGATGTGTGTTTGTTTGTTTTTGTTGGATCTGGTGGATGGAGCCTCGATCCTCTCTCTCATTTTCTTGTTGTTTCTTGTTCTTCCCCTCTCTGGTTTTTGGATTTTCCCTTTGTTGGATCTGGTGATGAGTTTCCTTAACATTAATGACGCATCGTAGGGTGAAGGAAACTGGAACAAAATGGGATTTGTGGTAGACAACCTGATCTACAATGTGGATTGGATTTGGTTATGTTAATGGTTTTAATAGAGGCCAACATTTATTTTTCTTTTTCAGGCGGGTTCTTGTATTCTAGAGGAGGAAGATGATGAACAGTGTTGGTAGAGGACCATTGGGTTTGAACTGGTTTGGAAGGGAAAAAAACGGAACCGAACCGAACCGAAATTAATCGGTTTGAACCGGTTTTTGATTCGGTTTGGTTCAAAAAATTAAAAAAAATAAAAATCGGTTTAGTTGTTTATTTTGGTTTAAAACCGGACCGAACCGGAAATGCTCAGCCCTAGGAAAAGCCCTTTTTTTTCCTCATAATCAAACATATCTTTTTTGTTTTGTAAAATTAAGCGCCAACCTAATATAAAGATGTTTTTTTAACACCTTGATAATTAGATTAAAAAAAATAAAATAAATTATCAAGTTCAATCCCTATTTAACACAATATATATGGATAAATTTGAAAAACAATTGATGACCGAAAAAATAAAAGATTAAAATGAAAATAAAAAGACAAATAAATTTAGGTCTGCGTGTATGCATGTATTGGAATGCAATTGATAACTCTAATCTAATATGTGTAAAATGGTTTGAAGTCAAGAGTGTTAGAAAATAAAATCTGAATCAAGATTAGGAAAGAAATAGAAAAGGGGGTGCTACACTGCTATTCGAAACAAATGTTTTTGAGATTCGGATTGTTAATTTGACCAAGTTTAATAAGATAAGCTAATTTAAATAACAAATTAAAAATATAACAATAATAAATAAATTGAAAAAAAATACATTGTAAAAAAGGTAAAAGAAAATGACTTTAACCCATCTGCTCAATTATAAAACAACTCAATGTTCAAAAGCAAAACAAAAAAAGAAGAAGATTAATTAAGAAAAAAATAACGAAAAAAAAAAAGATGTGTCAACCCGGGTTAACACGCTAACCTCGTGACCATAGGTATAAGATTGAGATAACCCTATAGAAAAGAAAGCAAAAAAAAACATGAAGATCAATTCCTAATAAATCAAATGTTGAATGATGAAATTAAAAAAAAAAATCTTAAAAAAGACCTAAAAAACATCAAAGTCAATTGTGTTAACCTTTGAAACTCGTGACCCCCTATTCATGAACTCGAGACCAACTTCATAGAAGGCAAACTCTAAAAAATAACGAAGCAAAATTATAAATCAATAAAATGTTAGGGGATGAAATTGAAAAATAAAACTTCAAAATAAAAGAAATAACAATAAAAAGAATGTGGACTAAATTTGATAAAAAAATAATTCAAAATTAAATATTAAGGGGTGAAATTGAAAACAAAATTCAATTAGAAAAGGGCTAAAAACTAAATGAAAACAAATGATGAGGATGAAATTGAAGAGAAAAAACAATAAAAAAATATTAAAAACAAAATAAATAACAATCAAAAGAATGAAAATCAAATTAGATACAAAAATAAATAAAATGACATGTTCATTTTTTGGCAAGGAGAATAAAAAGAAAAGAGGGAAGATAAAAAAATATTTCATTGGAGCCTAATCACTTCTCTGTTGGTCACATGCCGAACATAGTTGGAAAGAACACAATGAGCCACTTTCAACGTCGATTTGGAAAGGTGGTGTTTGGACATGAGACAACACCACATACTCGTTGCAAGTGTTAACAACTTTTTTTAATTAATATTTAAAATATTAGAAGATTAAGTTGCCCTCAATCCAACCTATTAATTACAAAAAACAAATAATTTGAAAATACACAAATACCCATGGTTGCAAGTTTTAATTTTTTTTCTTCTAAGGGTATTAAAGTCTCTATATTGTTTTTTTTAAATATAAAATACCAAATCAACCCCAATCACCCTTTTAATTGAAAAAACAACCTAAAAATATACAAATATCTCTAGTTGCAATTTTTTTTTTTTTTTGCTTTTAAGGGTGTGAAAGTCTTAACATTATTCCTAAAAAAATATAAAAATACCAAATTGATCATGATCAACTTTTAATTATGTTTTTTTTTTTAATGAGTAATATAGTTTTAATATTGTACTATTAAAAGACAAAAGGACCAAACTAGCACCAAAAAATTGCATAATAACTAATATCTTTTATGAAAAAGATCAAATTACCCCTTAAAGCAAGTTAACATGTTTTTTGTTGGAGTGACAAAAAAGTAATTACACTTTTTAATGAATAGTGATATGTGTCGATATGCATAGTATGGTTTTTAGTTTATTTTTAATTTAATTGGTATTTTTATTGAATTTCCTTGATTGAAGCCATTATATACACCCTTTGTTTTCTTTAATTCTTTAAAAAAAAATCTTTTTTTTATTAATTTGATTAATTGAATACTTGTATACTTGATTAATTGATTTTAGTCAATTAAATACAGTTTATCCAAGAAAAACTCAATAAAAAGGGTTAGATGGGTGATGTATTAGCAGAATTGTAACGAAAGTTGATAATAGTAAATCATGTAATGAAGAAAAGTAATTGATTAATTGAGATAAGTATTTAATTATGAAAAATTATATTCGATTGAATCAAATTGAAAATAAATATACCTAACTGCCTGGGTTGATAACAAAAGGACTTTTTTAATGAATTGAAAAAAATACAAAGTGCAAATAATGGATCGAATTTAATATAAAAAATTATATTAAATTAAAATTCATTAAAAAAATACAAAGTGAAAATAAATCACCAAATTACTTTTCGGTACACAGGTATTTTTATTTAACAAGTTGTTAAAGTGTAACCTCAAGTCAGCACCTACTTCAATGGTTTTCTCGTGCACGAAAAATGAAAAATAAAAGAGACATCTTGTGAGGTTTGGGAAAAATTATTTTAAATTGTTTAACAAGTAGTTAATATGTTTTGTATATTTTAAATTGTTTTGATGTGCTGATGTTAAAAATTATTTTAAAAAAATAAAAAAAACATCATTGACATGCATTTCGGCACGAAAAGTTATTTGAAAAGCAACCGCAATCACACTGCCAAATATTCTCTAAATCTGAACCAGCTTTTCATAAAAAAAAAATTTCTACTTCAAATTAATTTTTTAGTATTTTAAAATTTTTTTAATTTAGTGATGTCTTAAATAAATTTAAAAAACCCTGAAATAGATGAATTCAATCCTATTATATATATATATTAATTAATTACGAAGTCAATTCTTTCGATTTAGAGTTCATAGATGATCATAAAAATTAGCATCCAATGTTTTATTAGAAACTTCAAGTAGCTTGACCAACCTTCTTATTTCTCTATCCTTTTTCTTTGTAGTTTATTTTTTTAAGTGAAAGCAGTGACTAATTTTCAATTATTAATATCAAGATCATATTATGGAGCATATGAGGCCATACCAACCTACTAAACACGAATCTTTTTTCTTTTTAATCAAAAAGCCCAACACTTACTAGAGAAAGAGGTTCTGGGCCACCTTGCCTGGGGCTATGAAAATGACTTGTCTTAGGAGTTAGGATGTTATTCGCCGGAGTCTTAGACCACCAGTCAAGCCGGTCGTTTCAAAGATTGCACAGGCCGAAGTGCTGTGTTTACTCTCTTTATATTTATATATATATCTTATATTTTACCATAAAAAATTAAAATTCTCATACGTTGTTAGTTTCAACACGGAATGGATGGATTCAAACTAAATACAAGTTAATTTAATTTTATATAAGAAAGTTCATTCACTATGTTCTTTTACTATATATAAAAAAATAAATTAAATATAAAGCTAAAAAGTATAGAGAAAACATTATTTCTCCACGTCCATTAACACTATAGATTACCATTACAATAATCATTCATGGTGTTACTTTTTTTCTTTTACATTTTAACCCTTTTTTTTCATTTGGTGATTGATTTTTTTTTAAATTTAGTCATTATATAATATGTTTATAGGGATTTAAAATTGATAATTTGTTTTAATTTGTCTTTTATATAGTTATCGTAATATCAAAAAAATACAATAGCATCATGTTGATATCAGAAAAATATATCAGCATCGTTGTATAGTCTATTTAAAAAAAAAAACTTAGTTAAATAGAAAATGATTAAAAAAACTAGGTTATTAAATTTTGTGGAGTCAGTGATCCGGTTTGCGAGTTTAACATGATAATCCAGATTGCCCTGATTTGTGGGTTTGACGGGGTACTTTTTTTTTTTTAATTGAACACAATTATATGATTGTCTATTTTTCTTTTTATCATATAGTTAAAAAAATATTTTTTTAAAAAATACATGTTATTAAATTTTAGAAAGTTCATGGGTCTGTTGACGAGTATGGCGAGTTTAACTTCTTTTTTTAATTTTATTTTTTTATTTAATCATTCGATATTGGACTAATTGATAATTGAGTTCTATAATTTGGTTTGTTTTGCTTTCTAGAAGGTTATTATAGTCTTAAAAAAAATCTCAGTATTGGTTTGACTCTCGATCTTGCAATCGGCTATTTATGTTATCATATAGTTAAATAAACAATAGTTTAGCAAAAAAAAAAAAGTTATTAATCCATATGGAATTCATTGTCCGATTTTTAGTTTTGAAATGTTGACTCAGGTTATCCAATTCACAGGTTTAGCGAGTTTACTCATCAAATTCATAACTCAATTACACAATTTATAAAAACTATCAAGAAAAACTAATATTCATTACACTACACATTGCCGGCCACTTAGGGTCTCAACAATCCCCCAATTTCTTTATTAATTCATCATAGATTTATTAATTCTATAATGATCCCAAAAACTCAATTTCAAATAATTTATATTTTTCTTAAATTTCAATCTAGAACCCTAATTTTGCAAGAATTATAATAAAAATCAAGAAATTTTTATTTAAATTAATATAAACACATTCTAAACATCCTATCCAATTGTAATTTGAGTTTCAAACACTAATCAATTTATGTTTTCCAAGTATCCTTTTTTTTCTCTCCTTATTTATTCACTTTCTTCTCTGAACAATCTCTCTCTCCTCTATCTTTCTACAAATCCTCCCTAATCTTAGTGTTTTTTTTTGTATAATCCTTCCCTAAACCCAACTTAACCCTCAATCTCTCTTTTCCTAAGCATTTATATAAGAATTCTTTTGAAATTTTTCATGCTCTCCTCATTTTCTTTTCATGTGTTGCCGCCGGCCATGGAAGAAGTAAAAGAGAGATGGAAGTTTTTAAAATTTGAAAATTTGCCCCACAATTCCTTTAATTCATTATTTGGTTATTTTCCTAAACTTCCTCTAACATTTATAATACCCTTCTTTGTACTAACTCGATCCATTTTTTTTTTTTTAAAACAATCCCTCTAATCATTACTCATTGTTATCATAATAAAATCCTCATAATATCTTATTTATCCATTCTCAATTAAAAGAATTATGATAAATGAAAACACATACACAATTTTTTTTCATTAAAAATTAATTTCAAATCATATCTAAAACACAACGTGAATAAAAGACTAGTAAATATCTATAACGCACATAGTAAATTTTGGGTGATTCAGGAATAAATAAATTGATACGAGCAGATATGCAAAATTCAAATATATTACTTGTGAAAAGGAGTGGGATCTTGGATTAGTCTTCCTCTTGTTCTTGTCGTCCAAAGAATAATAATAAACAAAATAAAATGTTTTACAATAAAAAAAATCTCATGAGAATTATACTTTGAAAATGTTGAATGGTTTATATTACTGAGAATTATTATACAATTAAAATTATGAAATAAGTCATTATTTCGATGCATGTTAGATGAAGATTGATTATTAACTTCTCAATGATATATTTCATCTCTCTTTAAATTTACGTTTTTTTCAACACTATTTAGCTTTTATAAGAGACTAGTTTGATTTCCTTGCTATGCCGTGGGTAAAAGTTTAAATTAATTTTAAATATAATAAAATAATGTATTAATATTACAGGAACTTCTTTTAAAATCATGTTTTTTTAACTAGAAAAACGTATACATGCTCTTTTGTTTTTGTTTTTTTTTTTAATTTTGGAGTCTATTTATTTTGCGTGAAACATTTTACATACAAATATTTTTTAGATTTTTTCATGTTTCTTTCAAGAAAATATTTTTCTATATTTGTTTCTCGTAAAATATTTTACTAGAAAACTAATTAATGAATAATATTTTATAATCAACCTTCAAACTTAGTTTCAATTCATAAAATTCCGTAAAATATTTTACAAATAGTAATCTATTTACAATATAATCCATTTATTTCAACCATTAGTTCAATCTCACCGCTATCATTTTTTATTAACTAAAAAAGAATAACCACTTAAAATAACGAAATAAATTATATTTATCGAGAAGTGCAAAATCGTATCTATACAATTTGAGTTGCGTATCTTGATCAATATGATCGTTTCTTTATGGATTCCGATACGAAACTTTTGTAAATATGTTTCAGAGTATTCCTTTATCATTTCATCCAGCAGAAAGAGTTTTTATACAAATAAATTTTTGTATAAAAATTGATTTTTTTTAAAAAGTTTAAAGGAACTTAAATTATATAATTCATATTATTTTGAAAGTTTAAGTACCCAAATATATTTTTCTTGAAATCTATGGCATGTTACTCGTGTTTGCTGTCTTTTTATCATAGTTTTTTTTCTTGTAATTTTACCCTTAACTAAAAAATTTAAAGCAAGTGGTTTTTAATTGAGATTAAATACAAAAAATTAAACTTTAAGGACCAAGGTAAATTACTAAAAAATACATGGAAGGTCCAGTTTTGTGAATGTGATAACAATACTAACTACAGTGGAAATCGTTTTAGTTTTCTACTATTAGTTTTTTTGTTTTTGATACAACCGGCAACGGCATAGCTGTTGTGGTGCAGGGGACCTTGCTGGTAGAAAACAGTAAATATGGGGACAAAAAGGTAAAAAGGAGAATGAAAAGGACATAAATAAATATCCAACAGCAGCAACATGGCTTTTGCAGTTGAAACTGTCAGTCTCTTTAAAAGCCAAAAATCTCATTGGCATAAAAAAAATATACACAACACATACACAGAGAGGGATAGGGGGGGAGAGAGAGAGAGAGAGAACGAGAGGGATGGAATCACAATCATCCAACAAAGCAACTAGGCAAGCAAAAGAGAGAAAGAGACAGAAAGATAACCCAGAAAAAGAAATGATAGTACAGTAACACAGCCCTCGCTGTTAGCTACTCCTATATTAGTAGCTCATCTTTAGTCCCACCCTCCTTCCTCTCCCCTCTCTCTCATTATATTCGGTGAGAGAGAAGAAAAAAGAATAAGGAGAGGAAAAAGAATTCATCTCTCTCATCGGGTTCTCCTTGATCTGATTCCCTTTCCTTTTGTCTTGTCTTTCATGATGGGTTTTGTATGATTTTTACTTTCATTTTTGCCATCTGGGTTTGTAAAGAAGAAGTAGAAGATCACTATGTTAATGGGTTCTTTGCTTCGTGGTACTTTCTTTTTTCTTTTTCTATCTCTGTTTTCTTTTTTTTTACATATTTTGGGATTTGAGTTTTTTTGTTTGTTTGTTGATATCATGTTTTTGTTGTGTAATGTTTGTTCTTTTGTGCGTGTCTTGGGTTTTGTATAACAGTGTTTCGTTGTGTATGAGCTGGATGGAAGTGGAGTTTTGATCTGTATTGATTGTCCTTGTATAAATCGTGCTAAAATGTTTTCAAGCTATAAACTTTACATGCCAAAGAACACTTGTTAAGATTCTACTTGGTTCATGAGTCATTAACAAAAGTTATTTCTGTTGATGATATGCAAATCCATGCCATTAAATGACAATTACTGGGCCTCTTTTTTTGGTGAGAATTGGCTTAGTTTTCAATGCACATGAGTCTCATCATCTAAAGGCTTTATTAAACTTTGATTGGATATGAAGGCATCAGAGCCATCCCTTGTGGCTTGGAAAAATGAGCTACTTTCATTTGTGGGTTGGATGTCCTTGGGAGATTTGGGGCTGGCTGCATGAACAGTAAATTTGAGAAAGCATCAGTGCCCAAATGTTAAGTCATATCTGGGTTTTTGTTGGTCAAATTTCATGCCCATGTATGCATTGGCTTCTACGAATTTGAACTTTGTTTGCTAGCGAGTAGTGATCAAGGTAGAGCGAGTCAGATCATTTATTTGCTTTGTTTGGGACATGCCTAATTGTTGGTGGTCTGTTACGTCTGGGTGTGCTGAAAACAGAATCTCGAGCCTGCAAGGATGTAAGAGGCTCTGGTGATGATTTCTGTTGTCTGGCATGCAGTTGATATGTACATCATTTCTTATTTTATGCATAAATTGCTTCTCTGGAGCTTACTTTTTATGTGAATGATGAGTGCCGCTTGGTATTTATCTTGATTTTGCAAGTGTTTTAAGAAGGGGAAGCTTATTTGATTGGTGCTGCTTAGTCTTTCATAGAATGGCCAGTTGCTTGATTGATGCCGTGCATCTCATAGTATCAATTCTTTAAAAAATGCAGGGATGGCGAATGGATGGCAACTTGGTTCTTGCTGGCGCTGCCCATCTCATAACTATCTGCTTTTGAATTTGCTGGATGGAATATAGATTTTAGAGACAAATCATCGCAAAATGCAGCTTTTTAAGGATACAACATGTGGTGTGATATGATGGACTTGTTCGATCCTGGCAAGAAGATGTTGATGCAAGGAGATTTCGATCTGAACTCTGTACAGCGACATGCAGATTCATTTAAAGGAGTTATAAAGCAGACAATTCTCAAGCAGGAGGTTATATTTAGGACTCAGGTATTAACCGCAACATTGCATCATGATAAGTTTTTAGCTAAATCCGGCATCATATGGTTCCTTTGAGTCTGGTTAAAATGTTGGGTCACTTCTATCATGTAGCTTGAACTACTTGTGTAAACTAAGCGGAGCCTAAATACGGCTTGTCTTATGGGTGAATCATGAGGTCATGGTTGATGGCATAAAGTATAGAAGTTTGCTGCAATACTCTTATCTCTATTGTTACTTATTTTTCTTCAGGTCCATGAACTCCATCAGCTATATAGGACGCAAAAAACACTGATGAAGGATCTTGGTAGTAAGTGTTGTGGTGGATACAATTCATGGGATGCAAATGTACAACCATCTCTACCACCTTTTCCGAACCCTTCAAGAATTGAACCATTGGTGAAAGAAACAGGAATTTCCTCAATTTCCAAGGTAAATGAAGCCACCAACTATAAGCTTGCTATTGAAAGTAATCCTTTGTGGAGTGAGATGAGGGTTTTTTTTTTCCTTTTTCAATCATGGTTTTTTGGCTTCTTTGGTGTTTTTGTGGCACAAGCCCCAGTCTTCTATGGCATGCCATATGAAAGTATAGCCACTAACAATTACAATAATTGTTGGCAATACATTTAGTAGAGACCTACATGTAATTCCTTTCAATGAGCTCCTTGATTGGATTGTTCCTGGCTTTTTGGTCCTTCAAAGAAATGTGTTTGTTGTATCATTAAGAACAGACTTATGATGTACCACATCTAAAGAGCTTTTCAAAAAATGACGATACACACTTTCATAATGCTAATGTAGGAGCTTGTCTTTCAGGTGGGTTCAGCACCTTTCGCAAGCAAGGAGTTGTTGCATGGGTGCCAAGATACATATTATAAACTTAAGCAGAGGCCTCTTGATCTTCAACTCTCTGCTAAGAAACTCATCAACCATGTCGAGGAAGATCGCCCAAACAGAGGAGATGCCTGGAATCATCCCTTAAAAGAACCAATAGACGTTAAACATCCTCTCTCTGCTAATTACTCTTCAGGTACAGAGGAGTTGAAGCTTTCCCTGACTACTAGAGATGACTATAAAAGAACAGAAGGTACATTGCGGACTTGGTTTGATAAGAGAACTCATCAGTACTGTTCCGTGATTGATCTGGAATCAGAAGAGAGAATATCAGATGACAGTGCAAAATGCACACCTTCTGTTGGCTGTGCTACTCCAGAAACTTATTCCCCAGGGAAGTACAAAAAAGTTTCTGCCTTCTCTAGTTTAATTTTCTTAACTAGTGCAGAGAAATATCCATCTGTCGAGATTTCAGAAAGCAGCTATTTTCAAGAGCATAGTGAATGTTGCCAAGAACAGACCTCTTCTAATGAAGGTACTGATAATCAACCACTTGAAATTAGTTATAGCATTTTGTGCATGAATTTATATTTCTCGATTTTGATCTTGTGCAATAATTATATGCTTTGCCACCATGTATTTAGCTATTTTTATTGGTCTTGCAAGCAGGAATTATGGAGTGCCATGATGATAACCTGTGTAATAATCTTTCCACCAAAATGAAACAGTCCTCTTCACATAAAGGCGCTGATTTGGACCTCAACAAAGCTCACTTTGATGACCTGTCATGTTTCTCAAATGATCCTCTAGTGGCCTGTCCTTCACCAGCTAGATCAGCTGGTGACTCTGCGGTAGTTATTAGGAGCATGCAGGAAGAAACCTGTCCAACCACATTTTGGGAGAAACAGGTCAATAGCTGCTCAAATGAAATTTCTGACATGCTTGCAGAAAATAATTTCATAAATGCTACTGAAGTAGATTTAAACAGCACAACTAGGAGTACAGATGTTTGGACCGGAAATTCTGAGCAGGATGGAATAAGTGGTACTTTACCAAACCTTACAGGCCCAGAGCCCACACCCAGCCCCCCTGTAGACATTTCTGAAGACATCGACAGGTACACTAGCGACCACAAGAATGATAATGTTGTGATGAAGGCGAAACTCGCGAATTGTCTTCTACATGATTTAAATCAAATGCCTTTAGATACTAGAGAACTGAGCTCTGAGAAGAGCCAAGTGGAAGATGCTGTCTTTTCATGTATTGATCAGTATCAGAATGATGGACATGGCAATCAATCTCCTGTTTCATGCAAGTCTGGTATTTATGATAATGATTCAAACAGTGGAAAGACAGTGCACTTTGGCAGTATGTCTGGTGATGTGAACACTGATTTGAAAACCCTCTCAGGGTCACAAGTTGCCGGTGCCTCATCAGATGAGCATGACCTAAGAACTTCTGACAGTGGTGATTTGAAAAGTGAATGCTACGACAAGAAAGAAGAATCAGCTGAAGCTGATGTTTTGATGAAAAGAGCAGCTGAATCACTTGTAGATATGTCTTTGAAGAATTTAATTTGCTATCAAGATTCTTTTGCCAAAGAAGAAGGGTCCAAGGAGATGAGAAAAGAGACGAGGGAGCAGCCACAGTATACTTGTGATTCTTTTGAATTAATGGTTATGGAACTAACGGAAAGCAATGTGGATGAAAATTCAGTGACTTCAAAGCCATATGAAGTAAATGATATGGAAACAAAAGATTTTGGTTCTAAACTGAGACGAGGAAGGAGAATGAAAGATTTCCAGAAGGAGATACTGCCTGCTCTGGCATCTCTTTCTAGACATGAAATTCATGAGGATATAAACATTATCGAGGGAGTTTTAAGATCAAGAGAATACCGCAAAATCAGAGGCAAGATGGCAACAAATGGAGAGAACTGGTCTCCACTGGTGAGAAGTAGACGGTCAAGACTCAATAATGTTGGGAGGAGAAGAAGTTCATCGAAGTTCAACTAGAAGTCATTAACAGCTTGATAACTGATCATATCCATTCTAGGTCTATAGAACATCATTGCATATATAGCAGCACACATAGTTCGATCTCATTTCCTAGCTTTAGAAACAGAACCCAGTGCTTCAAATAGATGGTTGGTCATCACATTTTATTCCAAGTCTTACTAGAGCAATATTTTTCTTCACGCACACCTATCTTCAGCACCTTCAATGCTTAATTTTTTCTTTTTTTTCCCCCCTCTTATCAGAGCAACTTTTACATGTTTGTTTTCCCTCGGTGCGGTATTATGCGAGAAAGTTGAAATTTGCTGGTGGCAAAGAAAGTTATCGAGAGAGAGTTGATATTTATTATTTATGTGCTATCCTATTCGATGGATACAAGCGGATACTAGAAGTCTCATTTTGTGCATTGCGATTATTGCCATATATATAATGATAGCTTCTGTAGTTTCATGTTTCATGCAGTGTCAACGGATTCTATGATTCTATTACCGCATGGAAACGTTTTCTCCCAGACAATTCACTCTCCGAGATGCAGGGCATGTAAGTGGGGACTGTAACAGTAGTCATCTTGGTAATCAATCGATGATTTTCTTGCTGTCTGTACCTCATCTGTTGTTGCCTATCGTGGGCATGCTACTGTATGCCAAACATCCGGCCCAACTTACTGACTGTTGACCGCTCACATCTGGTCGTGTCCCAGCTGGAATTTTGTTTTTGTTTTTACAGTGAAAGGTTATCTTAAAACAAGATGATCATGCACTCTTCAGTTCAGTTTGCTGGATTTTAAAAGTTTAAAAAGAACATGGAATGTCTGTTGTACATTGTACTAGTTTGATTATTTTTTTCCTTCTCTCAACGGTGCGGGCCGCGTTAATGATTTTCTTACTATCAAGAAAAATTATAACCAGAATTATATCTGTAATAAATAATAATAAATGTGTTAATTATAACTAAAAATTGAGTCGAAAGCTGAGACAAAAAAAATATTTATTAGAAAAAAATTGAATATTTATTTCTATTTGAAATTGATCTAAAGTTTTAATTGGTTTAAATAGATAAAATTAATTTTATTTTGTCAAATTAAATATTAACTCAACACTAAAATTTATTTTTAATATCATAAAAGCCTCGTAAAACAAAATATCAAACTTAATCCTAACATGAAAAAATAATTTGTGTCTTACTCCTGTATTGCATTTTTATTATTTTTAATATTTATTTTATCTCGTATTGCCTCTCATGTTCATAATTTCAAACACCATTTCATGGTCTACCAAGAGTGAGTTTTATAAAATTTAATTATAATTATTAAAAGAACCTAATAAAAAAAAGAAGGATGCGAAGTGGTTCACTATTCATTTGAACAACATTTCCATCCCAAATGTTTTAATGTTTTTAGTAACACAAACACACTAGTTAGTGGCCATCACTCAGCTACGAGTCATACCAAAGCAGGCTAGACATCCGTCTGGGCTTGCGCACTTGACCTGTGAATAAAAGGCTTGACCTACGCTCAAGGTCGCATTAAAATGCGTTGTCTACAATCCTAGAATTTAGCGATCAAAGTGTTGTTGGAAAATCATGGGAGTTTTTGTATGCCCAAAACCTTGTTTTCCAATTAATTTTCATCCAAAACATTTAAAAAACACACTGGAGGGGATAATTAACCCATTAATGACTTAAAAAAACTTATAAATAAGTTCTAAAACCCAAAATCAATCAAAATCCAAAAAAAAAAAAATCTCAAGTTTAGATTTACTATCTCAGTCAATATTGATGGCAAATAATAACTCAGTGAAACTCTTCTCATATAATAGAACTCTTTGACATCAAAATTAATTATTTTAGTGGTAAGAATAAATATCAATCAAAATTAAAAAAAAAATTTATTAACTATTGGAATCTGACAACTCTTTTTTTTTTTGAAACTATGATCTAAAAAATAATAAAAATAAATTTTTGTACTAGTATTGAGTTTTTAAAAACCTAAGGGACTGAAATTATATCATTTGAAAAACTGGAAAACGAAAGTGAACCTCTCATGTCAATTTTAAAACCCCATCAATTTTCAGTTTTTTTTTTTAATTTTGATCTTTATTCTTTCAATTTTGTTATTGGTTAATAAATAGGAAGCAATTATTTTTAAATTTTGCAATTTAAGGAATCTATCTAGAAGAAAAAAACTTTAAGGATATAAATAAAATAAATAAAAAATACTACTCTAGACCAGTACACAATGACATGTGAGAGAATATACAGCACAATGAACAATGTTTTTGACTTGCCTTTTAATTTCTTTTTAATATAATAAAGCTAAGAGTATAATAAAGATTGAATGAAGGGATAAGAGCGATCCACCTAGGATTAATGAAAACTTTCTTCTTTGTTTGGCATGCCATGTATTATATAGTTTACATGTAGCATATTATTATATCAACTGGATCAAAAATCATATTTTTAAATTAAAATTTGATTAGATTTCTATATACTAATTTGACTTGCATATATATATATATATATATATATATATATATTAGACTACAAATCATTTAATGGAGGCACAAAAGCGAGCCACCTAAGATTAAATCGTCATGTAATATTTAGTTGACACGCGGCATATCATCATACCAATTAGACTAGAAACCGTATTTTTAAATTATAATTTGATTGAAAAACTATATATTAATTTGACTTGTATATATCAATTAAAGTAAAATAATATTTTTAAAAATCAATTAGAATAGAAATCATTTAACTATGAATCATGTTATTAAACAATATAAAAAAGTATAAATTGGATCAAGGGGTTTGCTTTCCTGTGGTTTCAGATTCAAGTCCTATGGTTGTTAATATTGATAGTCACTGGAGGCTTACTTGATCGTTAATTTCAAAACCCGTGAAGATTGATTAAGGTATAAATAAGTTAGTCCGAACACTCCACGTTAATAAAAAAAAATTAAATTAATTTGAGTAGTACATACATGCCCGGAATTTTCATTCAAGCCAGATGCACTTGCTCGTCCTTAAGTTAAGTGTAAAAACAATTATATAAGTATGTAAAAATAATTGATTCATGATTTATAATTTTGTTTTTAGTTTTTTTTATTGAAATTTTCTTTTACAATGATAATAAATCTTTATTTAGAAAACAATTTTCTAGTAAAAATATATGTTTTTTTTTTTTTATCAAAACATATACGTGAATAAAGAAAGAGACTTTTGATTAAAAAGATAAAAAAAATTTCATCTTTAATTCAAATCATTAGAATTTGAATAAGTATATTTGGGTAAATATGTGAATTTGTTTGAGATCAAATTTCTCTTCCATATTTAAATTCATTGAACGGTTCAACAAATAAAGATCGTTAATATATACAAAAACATCATAAATAAATACTGGAAACTCATTTGATGTAGTCTCTAATAATAATGATCATTGATAAAATAACTTAATTTACTCCCAATTTGGAAAATATTATAAAAATAGGAATCTTTACTACTAGTTTCAAAGCATGGGGTGTGGCTTTTGGCTGTCACATGCCCAGATCTCAAATTCAGTCGTTCGCCTTTGCTTCTCTTTTCAGAAAAGACGAGGGAAGTGTCTCTCTGTGTTTTTTTTATATGTAAAAAATAGATTTTGGTCATTTTTTATTAAATATATTTTCAATTCACAATTTTAATTATAATAAATTATAAATGAAAAATTATTTTTAAATTATGATTAAAAATAAAATACTTTCTATAAATCATTTCAAATGTTTAATAAAATTATATATAATAAAATTATTTTAAAATTATGATAAAAAATAAAATATTTCAAATTATTTTATTATATTTTCTCACATTTTTTCTCTTTTCATGTTATTTTCAAATAATATTAGTGTCTTTCATAGTAGCGTTAACAATTGCTTTTTGAATAATTATATGTGAATATAATATGCACAATATTTTAAATATGGTTGAAATGTATTGTTTAGTGATATTTTTTAAAAAAAATCTCAAGTTTTTTATTCTTATCAAAATTATCATTTTTTTTTATATCAAAACTTGCTTTTAAAATTATAATAAATTCTAATTTAAAAAGAAATATTTATGCTGAAATAATTATAAAAATAAAGTAACATATTAATAAGGGAAAAGGATTTTGAGAAAAAAGATATTTTTATACTTATTCCAAATCATTGAATTTTTTGGGTATTGATTTTAATTGATTTTAGTTTTTTTCAATATACAACATAGCTCGAAGAAATATATATATATATATATATATATATATATATATATATATATATATATATATATATATTAAAAATATAC
>Ga0325403_1000032_pt1 | contig 58509 bp, 36 predicted proteins | sample PopdelMetagenome_19_FD_205665 | JGI IMG/M metagenome (GOLD analysis project Ga0325403, IMG submission 205665) | Populus deltoides microbial communities from Bellville, Georgia, United States - Xylem-PdKOR-R4 | ecosystem: Host-associated > Plants > Phyllosphere > Stem > Wood/Secondary xylem... | reverse complement strand
AGCTAGATATCATCAGGTATGAGTACATGCTCTTGATATTCCAAAAACTGCCTTTTAGAACCCATAATGGCCATTTTGAGTATCTAGTTATGCCTTTTGGCTTGTGTAATGCCTCTTCCACCTTTTAAGCCATTATGAATTCCATATTCCATCATTATCTTCACAAGTTTATACTAGTCTTTTTTTATGATATTCTTTTTTATAGTCCTACCTGAAAATCACATATAGAACATGTTAGAACCACATTACATATCCTAAGACAACATTAGTTTTTCATTAAAGAAAGCAAATGTGATTTTAGAAAACAGGAACTGGAGTATTTGAGCTATATTATGATACATTAAGGGGTAAAGGTAGATAATAAAAAGATTGAGGCCATGGTAGCTTGCCCACAACCTGATAATATTAATGAATTGCGTGTATTTTTAAGCTTGATAGGTTATTACCGGAAATATGTTCATTATTGAAACCAATGCCTTAAGTGACGGAATCAACATTGTCCTTACTCAGCAGGGCCGACCAATTGCATTCATGAGTCACGCTTTGGGAATTAGTAAATGAGCATAATCTATCTACACCAAGGAAATGTTTGTGGTTGTAGAAGCAAATCAAACATGGCAACCCTATCTTTTAAGTAGAAAATTCTTTATTCAAACTGGTCACAAGAGTCTCAAATATTTCAGGGAGCAATATGTGGCCACTCCCGAACAACAAAAGTGGGTAGCAAAGCTTTTAGGCTATAACTATGAAATTCTTTACAGGTCAAGACATGAAAATTTAGCAGTTGATGCCCTTTTCTACCGCCCTGACAACCCCCTTCTTAATCCTTTATTTGTTCCACAGGTTACACTTTGGTATGCTATGACAATGGAAGCAAAAGATGATCCATATATACAGTAAGTGAGCCACCAATAAACTATAGATCCCACAGGTCCATACTCACTGCAAAATGGTCTCTATTTCTACAAAAAAGAGTAATTGTTCCATAAGTTATCCGCATCCAGCTGTTACATGAATTTCACTACAACAAAATGGCACGACATTCTGACGTATTGAGAACATTTAAAAGGTTAGATCAATAATTTTATTAGCCATCCATGTATTGATCTGTCCAAGACTATATCGCGCAATGTGAAGTTTGCCAAAGAACTAAAACTGAAACTCTTGCCCAAGTGGGATTACTTCAGCCACTACTCATTCCTTATCAAGTTTTGGATGATATCAGTTTAGAATTTATTGAAGGCCTTTCACCCTCCCATGAAAAAGATGGTTTTTCTAGTGGTCGTAGATATATTTAGTAAGTATGCTCATTTTGTTGCATTATCTCATCTATTTTCTGCAAAGATTGTAGCTGAACAATTTGTAAAGCACATCATCAAACTCCATGGCATGCCAAAATCAATCATTAATAACTGTAACCCCATCTTTATCATCAAATTTTAGTAAGAATTCTTTACTATGTTAAGAACCAAGTTGAAATTGAGCTTCGCCTACCATTTGACCATTTTATCATTTTACACACCCTTGATACAAAACAACTCGTGTACGCCTCTATAGTACCAGCAGCACTAAAATTAGTGCTTTTATCATTATGTATTTTTTAATCCTATTATCTAAGAGTCCTATTGTAATAAGTGTATCTATTCCTTCTCTATATAATGCTTTTACCATTATTTGTACTACTCCAATATGTATATATTGTACTTGGGATTGAACTGCTGTGTTAAACAGTACTTTAGTTGTTTAATCCATTAATGGCCACGAAAATAGTATAGTTACTTACCTTGGGCATAATTTTAGTATAACACCACCTGGCATAGTTCAATGAGGATGACACCTTTCCAAGCCTTGTATGGTTGGTTTCCTCCTTCCATTCCCTTTTATTTTGCTGGGTTATCTTGGATTAACGATGTAGATTAAAGCCTCTTAGATTGTGATGAATTGCTCCAGCACTTGAAGAAAAATTTAGACATGACAACTAATAAAATGAAACAAACACCAGACAAAAAGAGGCAAGTTGTAGAGTTTCAAGTAGGTGATATGGTTCACCTAAAGCTACATCTTTATCGTTAACAAACCACCTTCAAACAAGTTCTACGACCTTTATCAAATCAAGAAGAAGATTGACAATGTTGCTTACCAACACAATTACCAGCATGCACAAGGATCTACCTTGTTTTTCATATCTCTCTCTTAAAGAAATATGTTAGGGGTCCTCCACAAGTTACCTTAGAGTTCCCACCTATTATTGACAAAGGTGTAGTTTCTAGAGAACCAAAAAATATCCTTGATACATGCTAGATTAAACACGTTGATAAATTTATTGAAGAGAGCTTGGTGAAGTGGAAGTAGTTGCCTATTGAAGACGCTACATGGAAAGACACAACATTGTTACATAATCAGTTTCCTTATTTGGACCTTGAGGACAATGTTCTAATTGGCGGAAGGAGTATTGATAGGATGAGAAGATCTAAATAAACCCCTAAGAAGAATCCTAAGTCTTTAGTTTGAGTTAGATCATGGATTCCATTTAATTTATGCATACTACAACATTGTTTTGATGGGATTCTAATATTACAAATACAAAATATATTAGAAAATTTAGGAAAATCATTATGATAGTTCATATATCATAAAGTTTTTCTTCTCAATTTCATTCTCAAACCTTTTTGTTTTCAATCTATAGGTTTGTTAGAGAGAAAGTAACTGGAAAACAATAAAGGAGCGAGAAAGTTATTGGTTGACCATATTTTGACCATGAAAAGAGGTGTTCTTGGTGTGAACATGTTCTATTAGTTGAATAGAGTTCCATTGAAATGTTTTTAAACATTCATCTCGCCTAAAAAGTATATTAGGATCAAGAAAGAAAGAAAAAATTTTGATTTCATTTTGTATTTTTGGATCATTATGGGTTAATAAATTGGTTTTTTTTTAGGTTCTAAGAGTATTTATTAGATGTTTTTAAATGAAAATTGGTTGAAAATAGATTCTTAAACCTAAAAAATGACCCCATAATTTTTCAATCACCACTATACTGATCAAATTTTAGACAAGCAAAAGCATCCGAGAAAGCACTTACATCGAAGTCAAGAAAACTATGACCATCGAAAGTCAAGAGTGAACAAGATCTTCATCCCACTTCCAATTCCAAGCATTCTAGCTCTACTGAGGTCAGTATTGCTTTTCCTACTACATATGCTAGTTTTTTTTTTTTTTTTATGAAGTAGGAATTATCCAAGGCCTAACCGTTATATTAGAACATCTAGGAATTGATTTGGAGTGAAGATATATACAAGTTTTTTAGAAATCAAAAGCACTCAATATATAAGGTTTTGACTTACCAGTTCGAATGATAGATGGCCCAAAAAGATGATAGGGGAATGCTATCATAGGCTAGGAAGTTTCAATTCTCATCTACTGAGAATAAGCTCTTTGCCTTTTATTTGCGTAGGCAGAGTTGTAGCTTCATTGACAATTTTGTCTTCATCTCTTTACGAGATTTTGAATTTGAACATCTCTTTTGTGAAGAAAAAAAAGGTTTTAATTTCCATACTACAACATATCTGTAATGAATTTTTGTCTACATTGAATTGTGAAAGTTCCAAAAATTCCCAATTGATTTTCTATATCTATGTCACCTAATGAATTCCACGTAATTCACTTGTTTTATGCACTACGACAACATTGTTTTGAAGGATTCTAACATTACAAATACAAAATATATTGAAAAGGCTAGGTAAATCATTATAGGAGTCTACAATACCATTTTTTTTTCAATTGTAGTTTTTTATAACCAATTTCTTAAAATTTGTAAAGAAAAGAAAAGATTCGACAAAAAAGGATCAAAGTGTAAAATAAAGAGAAACCACATGACCTATCTAAGTTTTGGAGGACAAAGTTCTTTTTCATCCTTCTATTTTCATTTTTCTTCTTTTACAATCTTTTTATTTTTTGCAATTTCAGTTTTGGTCCAAAACTTTATTTTTTGTCATTTTCAATCTCTGAATTTGTTAGATAGGATAGAAAATTGCTGGAAAACGGCGAAGAAGAGAGAGTTCTTGATTGGCCACATTTTGACCATAAAATACATCATTCTTAGTATCAATGAGTTCCATTCGACGATAAGAGTTTCATTAAGGTGTTTTTAGATCTTTATCTTACCTAAAAAATATATGGGGGTTAAGAGAGAATTTTTCTCCTGTTTGATTTTGTGTTTTTAAACCCCTTTTGAGGTTGGTTTTAGATTGATAAATTATTTTTTTAAGGTTCCAATGGTTTTATTAGATTTTTTGGATGAAAATGGGTTGAAAAATGAATTTTTAAGCCCAAAAAATAGCCCTATGATTGTTTGTCCATCATTATGGTATTTAGATTTTGAGCATGTAGACGATGCGTTATCTGCCTTAATTTTCTTAAAACAAAAATAGGGGAGGAAAATTTTAAAATAATTATGCATAAAAATATGATTATATTAATAGATTTTCTATCCAATTTCTTATGGTTCGGTTAATAAAGTCATGAAAATAAAAAGAATTTGCTTTTTTTCCATGGATTTGTTTTTCAATTTTATCCTTCAACATTGTTTTTTTTTCAATTTCATCCTTCAAAATTTGATTTATTTTGAATTGAACTTCTTAATTTATTTTGGTTTATTTTCTATGAGGTTATGGTGGCCTCAAATAAACGTTCTAACATTGAATTGATGTTTAATTTTTTGAGCCTATATTTTTATTATCATATAATTAAATAAAAATAGTTTTAGAAAAAAATTATAAAATCCAGTGGAGTCCATGACTAGAATCACGAATTTGACAACATAACTTCAGTTGATTAGGAATTGAGTTATATAATTTATTTCAGGGGAGTATCTTAGTTTCAAACAAATATGCCAATATTGGATTGATGATTGATTTTGTGAATTTTGTATTTTTGTTATGATATAACTAAGTAAAAAACAACTAAAAAAAAGTTATTGAACATAATGGAGTCCATGACCTAGGTTGTGGGTTAAGTCATGAAGCCTAAATCGATCTAATATATCTATCTCAATATTATTATTTTTTAAAAAAACAATTTTTTAATATATTTTTTTTAAATATCATCTTGAGTTTCTTTTAAAATCAAGCTATGTTTTTACCGGTCATCTAGATTATTTGAACTTGTCAAATTGACTGAATCACATCAGAGCAACCTCCACATAATTTATTTTCAAACTTGAGCTAGGTAAATAGTTAGGTTAATACATTGAAATGTATTAAATAATAATATAAAAAATAATTCCCTGGAACTTGATGTTTTTCAAAATATTGTTGACATTATCATTAATGATCATGTCAAGAAAATTATCTAGTTTCAGTCCTACAAGGCGTACACCAGGCAACCATATATTTGGCCATGTCATGGTACACAATCACTCTACTTTTACTTGATCAAATGCTAGGAGCCCTCTGGGTAGATAAATTGGAAGTCGCTCATGTGATTTTCGATTTCAAATAGAATCACGCATCTATAAGGTGAAAATAATGTTTGACTGATTGTTTATTTTCACGAATCATTCAAAGGTTGCCTTGTTTATTTTTTCAATTTATTGTTAGTTTTGTGAATTCTTTTTTATTTTTTTAACAAAACAATGATTAAAAAAAAAAAGACACGATTACTGCACAATTCATTCCATTCCCTGCAATGAAAGAGATACTAGACTAAGTTGGTTTCGCAATTATTGAGATATACCACACAACATTTATCTCATTCCCCACACAGTTTAAGAAGAAGAAAAAAAATACCAACCCATTATATAAAAATTAACACGACAAAAGTCAATGGCCTGCCTCGGCCTCAAGTTACAGGAAGGCTTAGATTGAGAAAAAAATCAAGTTACAGGAAGGCTTAGATTGAGAAAAAAAAAATCTGCATTATAAACGATAAGTACTTTATGTTCTGTCAATCTCACTGATTCTTGTTTACCACTGCCATTGCTCTTATTTGCGGCCATCGTTTTGTTCACAGTATCTTCAGGTTCTGCACGCTGTTTACCATCAGATTCCAACACTGCTTCCCCCCGATCTTGTTATCTTGGTAATTTCAATTTCTCACTGTTATCCTGCTGCTGCTCACTGCTCTTAGATTCATCCATGATCTTGCCCAAAGCATTTTCAGCTTCAACATGTCTTTCGCTACTTGCTCCATCCTCTGCTTCCTCAGTTTCATGTTCAGAAAGCAATTCTGTGGGCAGAGCATCCGATGATCATGGAACAACATTTTGCTGATCTGGAGGAACCTTGAGCTGGTCATGGTCCTGCACTATATTTGCTTCGACCTGTTCTTTAACTTCAACAGGTTGAAGATCATCTGGTGATACTTGACTCTGATGATCAATACTGTTCCGTGGGCTATGCGTTGTCTGCTCATAATCTTCCACTATATTCACTTGAATCGACCCTTCTGTATCCTCAATAACTTTAAGATCAGGTGAGGTTTCTATATTCTCTTGGCTAGACACTGCTCCCTCTTCATCCTTGTGGCTCGGTGCTTCGTCGATAAGTTGAAGATCAGTTGAGATTTTTACATTTTCTTGGTTCAATGCCACTCCCTCCTCTTCTCTATTATGATATTGATCATTATAGGGTTCGGGTTTGATATTATGTCCTAGGTCATTAGAAATCACTTCTTGATGCTCAGCACTGCTCATATCACCTTCATAGTTGACGGGTTTGGATGTAGAAAAGTCTTGAAACTCACTTTCTGAAATAGATTTCTCAACCAGGTCTGGTTCTTGTGCAGCACTTTCTGCTTTTGAAACAGTACCAGCTGCATCAGTTGAAGCAGGGAAAGACTGGAAAGCATCCCAGTCATCTTCGTCCTCTGGGTCATCTTCCATGCTGACCTGGTCAAAGTGAACAGGGGATGATGGGGTAGAACTTTTCTGTCTACTTCCTTCTATCGGCAGTGTTGATGTGGATGATGTTTGGGAATCTTTTGGCACTGGTAATTTTATTTCTAATGATGCCACAGTTTTCATTGGTGATGCATTTTGATGCTGTGCCACAGAAGCACGGATTACCCCCTGAAAGTAGAAAATGAGAGGTCAAAAAGGAAGTTCCATTATAAGCCCAAAGTCAAATATAATATTCCCACAGCAAAAGCACTGAAAAGGAAAACCCACAAACTACTATAATCGACTTCCACCATTGTTAAGAATAAAGACCAGGAACAAGAATTGTTGAAAATAGACAAATCTTTCCAAATCCTCTCATGCCTCACCACTCCCCTACATGTGCATGTCTATGTGAAAGCACGCACGCACTCAAGCCACTCCCTTCACATGTAAATGGCACTCTAATTCAGTCTTTTGTTATAAGCCGGACTCTGAGAAGAGATGCAACAGTTTGTTGTCCAAGTCACATCTGGCTCAGGAAGCCTTTCAAGTTGCCATACACTTGAGGTGAAAGTAAAAGTTGCAGATTGAAGGAATGAAATTAGAAAATATTAAAACCATGTTTAAAACGGACTGCGGCGAACAATGAGAAACACAGAATCCAGTTGACAATGATGACAAATAATAAGAATAATGGGTCTTAATTGGGTTAGTGGTGCCTGTCTAACAAACTATGAGAAAGCACAACTAGCATCTTTTTTCTTTTTCAAATGAAATAACTTTGTATATTAGAAACATAGCAAAAAAAAGCTACATAAAGGAAACTATATAAAAGTAGTAACCTGAAGTTGCTGTTTATGTGACACGGGCATTGATAACAAGACATCCTTAAAGTGGACTGCCGATGAAGGAATTTGAGCAAGAGAAGAAACAAGCCTTACAGCATTGGTTCTTATATCACTGACTTCCTGTCATTAATTGTGCGGCAATGTTTATAAATATTTAGACAATCCTGTTCTTAATTAAAACTTAAAAAGCTGTCAAGATTTGTCAACCTGAGAGGAATCATCTTCTGATGCCGAGAATATCATGACAATGGCTTTGAGAAGCAGATTCATGAAGCCTCTCTGACATTCATTTGCTTTTGAAAGTGTTTGTAGAAGCACTAGAAATCTCAAGCACTCACCAGCAATAGACACAGATTCTTTACTTACTGGTTTCTGTAACAATGGAATATTATAATTTGTTTAGAATGGCAGCATTCAAGTTTAGAAGTGCAGGTACCATAATTTTAATTAGCAACTAAAAGCAAAACCTTCAACGAGGTGTGAATTATGTGGAAAATTTCTGTAACAAGCTCTCCACTAAAAAATATGAAGAAAGAACTGTCTTCTATGTTGGTGCTTCTCTGAGTCATGGTTTTGAGCACTTGCAATCCAATTGCTTGAACCTGTACACAAGGTTTACTAGGTGTCTTTCAATGTTGGGAAAAGAATGTGGCCATTCCTAAAAATGCTTGCATGAATATCAGCTTACCTGTACATTTGAATCTTTCAGCACAGTCTGGATGTATTTGCTGCAATACTTGAGCACAGCAAGACAAATAGTATTGCTGTCTTCAGCTTGTCTGCCATATTCACTTTCATAAACTAGCTTGGCAAATAACATCATTTGCTCAATAGAGAAAGAAAGCTTCAATTGCAGTAACTTGAGTAAGTCAGATCTTTTGTTCTCCAGAAGGTGAATGCCCTTGATGCAATCCTTAATCAAATCAGCAATCACATTCAGACAAGTTCCCAGGATTGCCCTCAGATGACTGCTATTATTACCATGTTCAGCAGAGTCTGCAACACAAAATTCAATTAACTTCCTATGAAGCATTTATTATTTGAAAACACATTTACTTATCAGGATTGAGGCATCACAGCACGGTTTTTTTCCTGAAAGAGAGATAGAAAGAAGGCACACACCACCACAACATGCAGTACAAACTGAATTTCTTTATTTGTCAGTTTTTTATGATGAAAGGTAAATTTCTCCCTATAATGGAGTCATTCAGAATACCTGTTTGGCCCGTCAAATGAACTTCTGAGTTTAGTTAGCTGAGAAAGAGACTGCTTTTATCTACTTATAAAACGTGGAAAGAACAAGTGCACAAAGCCCTTCGCTATTCTGCATGGTACCTTCCCTACATTATTTTCTGCCAAGGGATTTCCTAAAATGATTTACCTATATTTTTTAAACAGTTCAAGTAATTTCTTTTTAGGGAAAAAGTAAGAAGCAAGCCATAGGGGAGTAAAATGTTGTCTCCAAGAACACAAGGAAGTGAAGTGAAAAACTGGCAATACCACAGGAGTGGTTCAGTTTATGATTAATCACAAGAGAATGAATTCACTAGCAGCTACATTGCAGCAATGTCAAGTACCGAATGCTCACCATCAACAAGTTTCTTCATCAAGGGAATCACGCACTTTACAAAGTCATTAACTGTTGAAAAGCTTAACTCTGTCAAAGCTTCTCTGATACACTTGTAACCAACCAACACTAAGGCCACGACCACAGACTTTAATTGCTTCTGCATATTATGGCACAACTTCAAGGAAAATTCACTCAGCAGCTTAAAATGGTAAATAATAAGATAATACTAGCAATGATAGATGAACATTTTTATGGGTAAATCCTCAAGGAAAGATATAATATACCACAGAGTAAATCACATTAAGTATAAGAAAAATCTAAACTGAAATACCTAACCCACCTTTGGTTCGCAACGCTTCACAAGTGTCTTTGCTGTAATAAACAATGGAGATATCAACTCCTCACAGTTTGAGTGATCTGATAGGACCTCATAGGTTCTAAGCACCAGTAAGTTGGAAAGTATCAGCTAAAGGTGTTTCTTAAGGAACACACTTAATTAAATGCCTAAAAAAAATTAATTTCTAATACTATTTTTAAAAGGCATGACCTCTGAAAAACATTGAAGATATAAGCCAAGAGAAGTTCCACGACCAGATAACCTAAAGCTTCTGCTTCAAGAAAATCTGCGGGACAATTCTGCACAATCTGTTCCAGAAATAAATTAGAATCAACTCAGCCCAATAGAATGCAAACATCCAATGCAGACATCAAGCTAAAACTCATCATTTTTACTGCTAAAAGTCTGATCAATCCTGGAAAAGGAATTAAATTTAGGCAGAATCCATCATTAATCTTCCAATCTACATGCTGAAAGAACTAATTCCTTTATCAGCAAAAGGTATTTATAAACACATCACTAGAAGGACATGGTGCAATGCTGCGCACAGCCATCAAGACTTAAATAATTAGTAGCAGTACATTAACAATGTGAAATCTCTTTAATGCTCCAGTTAAAGTTGTAGTAGTTGCTGTGCCATGGCATGCAATCATCTCTCACTGCTTAAATGGTGCAATAATTCTAATTAGTTGTGGATGTTCAGAAAACAAGCATGATTTTCTTTAGACTTAAAGAGGAGCTTTCACAAAACAAACATCAATTATTTGGAAAAAATGAAACTTGTGAAACTTACCTGTGATAGAACTGATATTGAAAGAGTATTCCAAGAATTATCCATGTAAATAGAGTAGAAGAAAACCTGCATTGATTCAGGATGATAAGAAGGCATAAACAAGTAGGGCATGGCCATGGATATTGAGCATAAGAAGGCAGTCATCTCAGAATCACAAAAAGGTAAAAGTCCTTCACCAGCAGATTCACATGATAGTGCATGGGAAGCTAAAAGATGTGTTTATTATACTACGTATTCTTGCAATGAAACATGTGAAACTAGTCTTTTGAAAGTTCAAGTACAATAGTTTTGTATCTTATATCGACATGAAAAATTGAGTCTTCCTTACAAATGATCTATCATGCCTGTCTTCCTTGCCATGACATGGACATGATTGAAAATTTGTCACCCGGAATTTAATGTTGAAAAAAGTTGGATTGACATCCTGAGATGCAAGCATCAAGAACATACATCACTACAAGCACAGAAGATACTGTCTTCATTCTCGCTTCCTATCCAATATGGCTTTTAGAAACACATGCAGCACTAGAGTTTATATCATTAGGGCCAAGTGAGTGACATCACAAGTTCTTTCTAACAAGTCTAGAAAGATGAAACACAATGAATCAATGAAGCAAAGTAAACTTTTACATGTTTTTAGAGCAAAGGGCAAAGAAATAGGACACAACCTGCAGCAATTCTCGGCAAATATCCAGAGTAATAAATTCTTCAGTGAAAAATCTTTCTGTCAAGAGAAACTGGAAAACTGGCAAAACAATCTCATATTGCTTCAAAGCTGCGGTATTTGTCTCTTCAGTTGGCGAATCTCCACCATATCTTACTTCAGCAGAACTTAGTAATATTATTCGTCTAGTAAGAGTTGGATGTTGTCGCTGAAATAGAACAAGCAGGGAAAACCCCCATAGAAATCGATAATCTTCCAACTTGAGTTCAACCATGCTATATCCAGATATTAAACTATTATTTGATGTATTTTCATCTGTTTCCTTTGAATTCCCATGGGTATTTGCAGGAATTGCATCTAATGCAAGTGCTTGCAGAATCACTGGCCAGGATTCCTCTAAACTGAGCTGCACTTTTGATGAAACGATAGGTGATTGAATTCCATCAAGGAATGGATTCCACTGTATGGAAAGAGCAACTAACTTAAACATTTCCTTGATAAACAGAAATGAAATCAAACAAGACAGCAATCAATAGCATAAAGCTAGCAGACTGCTATGCTTACATTTTTCTTGGCATCCAGGCATAAGCAAATATAACTGTAATCCTTCAGAACCCCAATCCAGTACTTCCCCAGAATATTTGAACTCTTAGAAAACAATGGTAACAATGCTAGATACTCGTCTGGAACTCCACTATGGTGTCTCCTCAAAAATGAGAAAGTGTAACATTTGAGAGAGGCATGAGCAGCCAGAAGTCTTATCTTGATCTATTAAATCTTCAAATTAGTTAGTGAAGTCCACTGCATGCTAATGTATACAAAAATATGCAGGACATAAATGGCTACTTTGTTCTAGTACTGAAGCAACAATCACTTGGTATACCTTGCATGAGACCCACTCTGCGAATGAAGGATAATAAACATCCTTGAAGTCATTCAGTGGCCTAGAAATTAATGAAAACATGCGTTTAACTGCAACTTGATCACCACCCAGTACTCCACTGGTCATTATCTAAAACACAAAATGTCAATTCATTTTCTTATATGTACAGAATTTCAATTACTTTAAGAAAAAAATTAATCACATATGTTAAGTCAGAACCTTAGTGGCCAGCTGAAGCCCTGCTTCGAGAAGAATAGGACCAGAAGATGCATCCAATGCTGTGCGAACAGCAGATACTAGTTGGGCCTACATATCAAATAACCCAAATTAAAAAACAGAGAAGCGTAAATAATTCATATGTGCATGTATGAATGCATTAGTGCATTCAGAGAAAAACAAATCAATCAACAGTTTGTATTTGTTCACGTCAGACTATTTAAGAGCCCCTCTTCAAACTCTACTTTGTTAGTATAAAGAAATATTAGAAGTGAATTAACAATGAAAACTGTTATAATATTCCACTATGCATATTTTATCAACTAAGCACAGTGGTTGAGCTAGTACAGGTGAGCCAGACCATTAGCCAGATCAATGTCCTAACAGAATTTAATAACTAAGCAAATAACATACCTGGTATTGTTCCAGTAGAAGATGTCCAGGAAGATCTGGGTCTGGGGATTTTTCAAACTGTAATCCAAGAAGATAAAAATAGAACAAATTAAGAGGGAAATTTTTTTATTTGACAAACAGAGAATGTGGAAAGAAAAAAGCTGCCCCAACAATGTAAGGCGGAGACATTAACTGCACAAAATGCCACAACTAAGTTATAACATGTAACAGCTAACAAGCATAACCCATCATAGTTATCTGACAGTTGCACAACAAAACAAGATCCATTATTTCCTCATCTCCTCCACATGTGACATTGACTTAAATTAACATTGCCAATTGAGAGATTTCAAGTACAAGAAAGGATCAAAGTTCATAGGGCAAAGAAGACTTTGGAGGAACCCCCAGATATCACACATGCCTCCACAATGAACAGCAAGCTAAACTCCAATTTTTCCTTTTTATCCTCATTAAGCCTCCAACATAAGACATTGCTTCCTGACCACTGAGTTGAGCCACCTAAAGACAATTTGATTTTGATGAAATACAGCTGGATTTTGATTCAAATTCCTCGAAGTCCACATATATAGTGTTTGACTTTGCATACTTATTGGTAGAACCTGTAACACATCAGCTGGTGGCCCTATCCCACACCCGTATATCACCAGAACAACTTCTCACATCCATCACCTATTAAGCATCATGCCTCAAAGATTTGTGCCACTAGTTCCAAAATCAGCAGTAAGCTACCTAGGTTCATAGCAGAATTCCTACCATCCTTGGTTCTTATATAAAGCAGCAGAACTACCACAAAACTCAAAGCAAATACAAAACATTTTCTGACATGAAGAAACAAAGTGCAATTAAAAACCAAGTTTAGAAGCACACGAAGCATGCAAATCTCACATGGGCAGGAAAAGGAATGTAACTACAACTCAATATATGCATTATATGCCACCACTGTTCTCCAAACATGATGAGGACAAAGTATCTAACTGGAACTTAATTAGCAAACTGAGTGGAAACAAAATACCTAAAACTTTTCTAAAGCAGTGTCCAGCACCCATATTTACCTTGTCAAGAATTGCAGTTAGGAGTCTCACACCAATTGGCCGCATGTTTTCAAACTGTATTGTGCTAATCTATGACAGATGAAAGATCAAAACACTGTCAATTTTAATATGCGTGTGTGAATGTGTGTGTATCAAACTAATACAGCTGTTCAACAATGACAATATCCACACCTGATAAGCCAGTGAAATTAACTCTTGAACATGGAGAACTAGCCAGTCTCGCGAGTGTTCCCCATTAGTAGATTGTTTCCTCGCCAAAGAGAGATCAAAATGAACAGGATTCTTACCAACAGCTATAGGCAGATGACTCAAACACCTAATTTCCACCAAATTAATTAATTAAATTACTATGATGTTGGAAATAAAGTCAAATCAGAAAACTCATTTCAACCAAATTGTGACAAGTGCTTTCTATGGCAAGAGAGGATATTAGGTTCATGTTCAAGTGACACAAGGCTTGCACACAGGACAACAGGCATTAAGCTGCTCGTACAGTGAACTCCTTTGAGTTGAAAGTTGCATTATTAGCTTGACCAAGTACAAACTGGTTTTTGTTAAAGCATCTTTTAAATCCAATAACTTAAAGTTGCAGCCTTTTTGGCACATATAATAACCATTTACAATAAAATTTTGTTTAGTATGCATATATGCACACAATCAGTTGACAATATTCTCATCAAAGCGAGTAAGAGAATACAGCAAGACTTCCACATTATTTACTGACTCAGGTCTCAATTTGGAGCCAGAAACTTATGTACAATTCAGATAATATATGGATGGTGATCATATAAATGAAGTAAATGATGGAAGGTGCGATGATAACGAGAACCTCTAAATTAGATTCAGGTATTATTGGAAAGAAGTAAAACATGATGGACAACTTTTTTTTTTTTTTTTTCCTTGTGGTCAGCAAAAACAACTTAACAAAAATAAAAATATATATTATAGGACAAGGAAACATGAATGGTAGAGAGGAAAGATATGTAAGGTCATACTCGGCAGCAAAAACTCTAGTTCGGTATCTGAGGTGTTTATCTCTATTATGATTGATCCTGTGAGCTCCAAAAGCATAACCTTGCACCGGCATGCCTTTAGAGCTACTAACCATGTTTTCATCATCTTCCCCAAGGTCCAGTCCTGAGTCGTTGTCTGGACCATTTAGAGAATCATTTCCAGCACTCCTATTGGTATCAGTATCTTGCCTTCCCAATGTAGCGAGTACCTGGAAAACATTAAAGATTCTCATTTATCACGGTCGAGGCAAAATAAATTTTCTAATCAGCAACCCAATTTTTCCAGAGTTCAAAGGTTCAAAAACTCCACAACTTTATCTATAATTAGAGACCAAATTAAGGCTGATTTATTGTTGCTCAAGCAAGTCCCCGCAAGCTATTTCATAGGTGGTGTTATCTCTGTCCATAAAACATAAGATTGGTAATGGTTCTCATGTTTTCTTTTTGGAGAATTTGTTGGAAGTTATTTCTTGTTATGAATTCGTTTTGCCTCTGTATGTAGACTGGTAAAGGGGGGTGAACTCTGGAGTGGTTTGGAAATTCTAGTTTTAGGTTTGTAGAATATCTCCTCTGTTCCATATATACATCCCTTCTGTATAGTTCCATCTCATTTGGAAATCAAGCTTTTCAGCTTGGACAGGGTTTCTAAATAGGATAGACACTAATGACCAATTGCAGATGAGGATGCCATGATGTCAAATCTCTTAAAACAAGCATCATATGCTCCCACAACCAGTGAAAGACAGATATCTCTTATATTATTCTGTCGTTTTAAGCACGTGGGATTGTAAAACTCTTTGGAGACAGGTTTTTTACAGTAATTTAGTTTTTTGATAGAGAGGAGTGCTATAATACTTCAAGATCAGATTCCATATAAATATCTAGGATATAATGGTCCCATCTGCCTCTTAATGGTATTCTGATTCAGATGCTTTTTAAAGAGCATTAGCTGACACTTTGGGAGCCTTGGCCAGACAACCAACAAGAGCCTGAAGGGCTTGTTTGTTGCCAAGAAAAGTGAAGAATTATCATGGATAAGAGCAGTCACCTGAAAGCATTGATATTATGTAAAACCGTAACTTGCTTCATTTTCTAATCCAGATGAAATATGTCTACCACTAACAAAATCATACTATGGTGACCCAAGTTCAAAAGGCAGCTCAATGAAGAAAACCAGGGTTTGGCTTGATATAATAGTAAAGATTCTCCAAATATTATTAGACAAAGGTTTATGTTATTCTATGCAAAGAATCATATGCTTGATCCCAAGAAAACAAAAATAATTCTAATCTTCTCAGAGGTAGCTTTCCAGGAACTTACCATATTACGACAAATCAATATCCAGTGAGATGGACATGAAGGGCATGAAGCAAGGAGCAATCGCATAATTGTGGCCTGTACCAGACTCCCAATCCTTCAAGAATGAGAGCAATTTAAAGACTAAAAGTAGAAGGAAAGAACTACAATACAAATGAGTTTGTATCTCCCACACACAAAAGCACACATTGTTACAGAAAAGGTCTGCTTTGAAGCATTCTTGCTTACACAAGATAAAGATTGTGAAACATTATTTGCAACAAGGGATTTCTAATGATATTCTAGTCACTGATACAACAGTCGAGCAAAACCTGAGATCTCTATCGTATTTAATATAAGCAAGTGCAACAGACATAATTTATCATCCTTATGTTGCTTGAAAGGACTCAATAGAAAGTAAACCACCTTTATATTACCCCCAGCATACTGGGTACGAATGACAGTGACTATAACAACCAAGAAAACTGATCCTAATTTAAGTCTGCAGTTTATAGAACTTTGTAAGTCGACAAGTTGTACAAGATACTTATAAAATGATAATAAGTTCAGAACTCATGCACTTCTTTGCAATGAGCAATCCTTCAACAAGACAACTTTAGTAGCATTCAGCCTCTTCTAGCAAGAAGAGTCTTAAATATCACTTCTTTCTCGATGAACAACGTGACTAAAATACTACTGATTGATTTAGGATGGAAGAGTGAACATACTTGCTCACCCAAATATGGCACTTTAGCATAGGCACAAGAAAGAATTCACCTTACAAGCAAAAAAAAGACATAAAAGTTCATTGGAAACAAATAGCAACTTTGCAATTCTAGCTTACAGATCAAATGACATGAGGACATATATTTAACACTGCAGCCACCACCATTCATGATACTGCAACCTAGGTACTGATCAAACATCATGGTTAAAAAGGATATTGTTGACTTACACAGAATCAGTTTCCTCGTTCAGCATGTGAAACAAGTTATCTTCTATTTGCTCATCACTGATAGAAACCTGCCAAGGAAATTTTAAGCACAAGGATTGGACATATTGGGATGAGGTTTGATGCTTGGCAAATATGAAACATAAATTCCATGGCTACTCACTGGATCCTTTTCAATGAGATGCCGTAGGGTGGAGACAGCAAGATGCCTTAAAGTTGGCTGCTTCCAATGAAACCAATTTGTATTATTTAAAGGAATGATAACAAACAACTTTTCTTTTTCAAACTAAAAAGGAGCAAAACCTGTCCTGATGACAGAGTTGAGAGAAGCGTTTGCACATGAGTGTGCACAGAAACAGCTTGTGGAGCAAAAAGGACAAGTTGCTGTGTAAAACGAACACTCCTGCCAGATTGATGCAGCTATTAGCTAAAATCTTCAACAGATAGAAACCCAAATAAATAAATAAATAAATAAGAAAAGTTTGAAGCTTATTGTTTTCAATAAGATCACAACAACCATATTTGCAGAAAAGAGCTTCCATTGCAAATATCAGAATGGGAAAAAAAAAAAAAAAAAAGGAAATAAGCATTTGTCAGCATACTCTAGCAATGTGGCCGTTTCTTGCCAGGAGCTTATCTCTGCAATGACAGACTGTATAAAGAAATCATCAGATGAATATGATCAACTTTATGGAGAAAAAAAACCCCTCTATGAACTACAAAGTATAAAAAATTGACAAAAAAATAAAATTCATTCAGCCAATGTAGATATATAGTTTTGTTTGGCATGCAATGCCAAACAAGTGACAGATGGTAAAGAATGAAAACCACTCCTAAAAAATAATTCAGAAGTACAGCACTTGTGAAGGCAATACCTTGCAGCGTGAAAAGAAAATGCTTCCAGGGGCAAGTTCAGGACCAAGAACAGCAACAATAGCATTTATAAGGCGGCCCACTCCTTGCTGAAAGTCAACCAATCCATTCTCCTCAGACAGAAGAATGTCCAAAGCAAGCCCAAGTGTTGCCTGCATACAGAAGGATAAAGGAAAGAAGAGCAAGGACAAAACATCAACAAATCAACATAAATGATTACATATGCATAGCCACCATTGACTTATTTGATGACCAAATAAATCAAGAAAGATAACTAGCCAAAAAGTTAGATTTGTATTCTCTTTAAGAAACATAGCAAACTCAACTGAGCATTACATTTCATACAAATGCAACAGATTGAAGATTGGCCAAGAACTCCATTTTTAGACAAGTTTGACTTCAAAAAGGAGTACCGAGCAAGATACTTGAGACTATCAATGCAAGGCACAATCCACACCTAAACCTTCTTTTATGTGATCAAAGTTATCGAATCACCAACAATATATCAAAAGAGGTGCAGATTCTCATGCATCAGCGCATGTTTCAGTTACCAAGATTGATCATTGTTTAAGACAGAGAGAAAAGGGAAGTAATAAACACGACTGAAATGAATATAACAAAGTTAATGAAAAGCCATCTTTGGAAGTATATAGACTGACTATGATGGATACAATTATCCCACCTTTTGAACAGTATAAAGTGAAAACAAATTCAAGTACCTGAACATGAGATACATATGAGAAACCAGAAGCTTCAATAGTCAAAAGAAGACCATACAATGACCAGATCTGTAACCCAGTAATCGTACTTTTAGCTAGCAAAGATATTGAGCTCACAGTTTGAGGCACTAAACTTGACAATGCCATTCCTCCAGCACTGCATAAAAATGTGTTGATATTCTGTGATTAATACATACAAAAAACTATCAATGAGCTTCATTCTGAAACAGTATGATTTTAACAAGCCTGTCTGGTTGGCCAACAAAGTATTTGAAATTCCATCCAAATTTCAAAATTTCACACATGTAAGAAACATGAATGTGACCCAGCTTTGTTTTTGCTAATATCCTTGGGATAGCATAACAATCTCTGAACTAAGAAACTGCTCCCATTGAATTCTAAGAGCACCTGGTTCTAAACCCAGAATGTTGTTGAAAAAAAGAACAAAGGATAAATCAGAGTCCAAGTTTCCTTTTGAATATAGGTGCAACGGGGAAAAAACTCAATTCCTATATCAGCATTATGACAACAAGATAACTATTTAAACTCATTTGCTAATCATTATCTTGATGTAGAAATTATGACACTGACACAGTAAGGGCCAAAGGATAAGCAAGTTTACTCAAAACCCTCAAAGACTATGAACCATAGTTACCATAACTACAGGAGACACTTAAAATATTTAATTTTTATTCATCAAAGTCTACCTATCAAAAAGCTATTTCAACCCTTTATATAACAAAAAACCTAGAAAAACCTTGCAATATTGAATAGAAAATAAAATAGAAAAATTATTCCCTTTAAATAAGAAATTAGAAAAACCTAACAATATTGAATAAGAAAATAAAAGTAGGAAAACTAGAAAAGTCCAATACTAAATAAGAAAAAATAATCCTAGGATGAATAAGAAGAAATAAAAATAACTAAGAAAAATATTTATTTTTCTAAAAAGCTCATGCATCATACAGTCAAACAGTGATTTTAAAATAGCAATCATTTTTACTCGAATGCTAATCATTGTCCGTATCTTCTACAAATAAATTATAATTGTATTCACAAGCCACTTCTACATATGAAATGACACAATATTTAGAATTTTCTAATTACTTGATGCCTCAAATGTATCAAAAACCTTTAAATGGAAAATATAATCACTTGATAGCATTGACAGACCAGGATATCCACCCACCAAAATTTTATATCACAATACTTACAAGCACTCCAACCTTATATTCAACGACGTGACAAACCATGGAAATGCACAATTTTAGCTAATTCTTAGGTTTCCTAAGTTGTCAATTAAAATATATGCAATAGACAATAGATTTGGGTAAAAGAAGAAAAAAAGAATCTTTCCCTGAAGACCTTTTTTCATACCCAACTTTAAGTATAAACCCTTTTTCAATCTTGACCCTGAAAACCTTTTAACCACCCCCTCTAACTACTAACTCTCTACCAAATAACTTATATTTAGGTAAAAAGAAAAAAAAATCGAGACTTGGTACAATTACCATCAAAAAGAAAATTCAGAAGAGCTTCAATCCCCAAGAAAATAGGTAATGACACTCCCTCAAAGCAGGCACCAAAGTGATGCCACAACAACCAACAAATCTCAAAGGAACTGGTTAGATATATAGTGGTTAGACAACCTACCCAGTTACTTTCTTAGTAAAATAATAAGACATGTAAAGAGAATCAGTGTCAAATACAACCAACAGGAATGCAAAAAATAAACAGGAAACTACTATTCACCTGCGATGAATGCAGCCAAGTGCAAAGGCAATTGAGCCAGCATAGTTGAAATCTGTTGCACCGGGAAGGTCACCAAGAAGCAACCTAGTCTTTTATCATCATAAAGGCGAGAGAGCATCAGGTAAACACAGGAAATAGAGAGAGCTATCAGGAATTCTAGATGAGAAGAAAAATATAAAACTTTAACCTCCATGAAAGATGTATAACATCTCCACATCACAATTACAATCAAGTTCATGAGAAAAATTACAATAGACATTAGTGTGGAACTAACCATTTTGGCTGTAAAGATATCATTTCCCAGGCGAGCTAATAGACCAAGACCTTCTGACGATGCTCTGCGTTGGGATGCACAGATGTCTCCCTCTGCCAGAATACTCTGACAAATTAAAGTAAGCAAATGAAGAAAAGGGCATAGTGACAACCATATCCATGATTAGTCATAGATTCAATGCAAGGCATTCTGCTAGGGGTGCCTTTGCTTCAAGGTAAATACTAAATACAGAGGTGCGATGTTACAAGAATAGTTATTGAGAGAGTAATTGTCAAGAGTGTAAAAGTTGGTTTTTAAGGATGTTTGCTTTATTAATAAATTGAAGGGTGAATAGTTGGAGGAAAGAGAGAATGATTAAATTATATTATTACTTTTGAGATAGACAGAGATTAAAAAAAAAAAAAAAGCCATTTGAAAACTTAGTTGGAGGGGGGGCATAGTTAGCGCCAAACAAAGGTGGGTTACCAAGGCTAGTAAATATTAGCCTCCTTCCTCCACTCACCTAACCAAACAAAAGTGGTCACCCCCCCCCCCCCCCAACCCACAAAACACCCCCTAAAAATTAAGTACCTGAAAAATTGCCTGAGCTCCATTCAATATCTCAGGTCCCAAAGGTTGGGGACGTAAAGCAATCAAAGCCTGAAAATAGCATAAAATCCTGAATGAAAAATGTTGAACCATACAGTGAGCTTTAAGCAAATCAAAAAGGGATTCCAAGAACCTTCAATCCTGCGAGTAACCCAACACATATATTGGTAACACTGGCTTCATGCCATGATTGCTTTTTTCCAGCTTTTAGACATTGCTCAACCATTCCAAGAAGCAACAACATCCCACCACTATCCTGGGATATATTATCAGCAGAAAAAATAAATGTTAGACATCTCACCCTTGCAACTAAAACATTGATAAACGAATGTCAAGCCAAACACTAGATCCCCTTACTTGAGAAGCAAACATGATTCCGAAGCAAAGGAGCATCTGGTTCACCAACATCTTGTTTATTGTTTCCGGCTTCAAGAACAAAATAAAGTCCAGGATAAGGAGTAAAGTAACATAACAAGAAGAATAATAACTACAAAAAAAAAAATACCATAAAAAAATAATAAAACATCTAACGTCAACTAGAAACAATGAAACAGTCATTACCAGAGGAAAACTTGAGGGTTCATTGTCCCAAACACAAGGCATAAGGCCATCTTTTCCACCTTGAAAAGCACGAACTTCATCTTCAAACCAATCCCTAATTAAAGACATGAGAAAAAAAGTTTTTAGAGAGAGAGTTCAAGATTCTATATGAATTATTGAAACATGACATGATGATTGTAACAAAACAATTAACAGAAAACCCAACTAATAGAAATTGTAAAAGAATGGTACAAGAAAATAATGAAGATCCAAGCACCTTCCAGGAATCCAAGGACCCAACCATGCATCTCTTTTGTCCAGCAGTAACCTCAAGCATGAACTTTCCTCACATCTAGCAGCATCCCTTTTATTCAACATGAAGGAACACAAACAAAATCAGTCATACAATTCTTTCACACACACAAAACTGAAAAAATATATAAATTTTGTACATTAAAAAGAGTGTCAATCTTCACAACAAAGAAACAAATGAAAAACGAAATAAATTGCCACCATACAAGTATAAGACATGATTACCTAAATGGAATGGTACATAATTGGATAATCTGAGGATGGTCACTTTTATATGCCATTGAATCAGGGAGGGCCCGATAGGCCATCAACGTTCTGATGATGAATATGTCTATTGCAGGCTTAATATTAGGCAGTTCTTTACGTTGTAGCAGTAGTATATAGGACAGGGCACTGTTTTATAATACAATCAAATTTTTAGTATGAATCAAAACACTTGATGAAACTAAACAAATCAAAATCCAAAAGAAATGAAGAGGCTGGGTGCAGGTTGAAGAAACTCTGGTAATAACTGTACCTACTCAAGTATACCATAACTGGTTGAAGTAGAATCCCATTGTTTGCTGCATTATGAGAAATAAAGCATCTTACAAATGCTGTCAGTGCATCAACAGCAGCAGACCACACACTACAAAAAGCAAAAAGTAAGAGCAAACACAATAACATCAGTAGCAACATGCTGTATCAAAGGCATCTTTTCAACTAGAAATGGTGATAAATAGGAAACAAAACAAAAGGTATTCTGGATTGGATATTTAGCAGAGATCTATCTCACATTCAATGAAGCATTGTTCCTACAAGAACTCCAAATTATTCTCTAGAACTCATCCTTTTCATCATAAAAATCCACAAGAAAACACGGAAACAGAAAAACAGCAAGTCTGCGTATTTCTACACTCTTTGTGCTAGGGTTCATTAGAATACCAAAAAAAAGGCTGACAATATTTCTACACTCTTTTATACTCGTATATGACAAGAGTGTCAAGATCTGATTCTTCCTAGGTCAAAATTGAACCATTCACTGATATTCGAAACTGATGTTGTTTGTTTCATGAACTTTTCATCAATATTTGAAAATTTCATCTAAAAAATGTACACAGAATTTTTAGTTGAGGCTGAAAAGAGACCTCATAAAACATTTCGAGTGATTTTTTAAGATATGCTTTGCCAGGGAGGAGACAGAGTGATTTTTTAAGATATGATTTGACAGGGAGGAGACAGAGCGTCTTTCTAATTATTGTACGATGACTTGGGATATGTGGAATAAGCTTATTACTCCAAGTTACAAGCATCCAAAATAAGTGAATCGATACTCTTCACGCATTGCTTTGGAAAAGGCAATGAATGCAAGATTTTGTGAAAATGTGCTACTGGCAAATGCTATCATCTTTTAGTAGAGAAAACTTTTAGAATTTTCAAGCATCGTGCTCTTTTAAGTGATTGAGGGAGGATAAAATGATACAAAACCTGCTTAAGGCACACTAATTCCAAATCACTTTTTTACGTTTTATTAGCTGACATTGAATGAGATGGGAAGGCTACTGATTGGATGCCTTACTATCCTTTGTGCAATTGTGCTCTCACCTTCAATCAACCAAAATTTTCTTTTCATCCCAAAAGGGAAGATTTTTAATATAACCACATTCTAAGCTAAACAAAAAGAAAGGATACGTTTGTTTCTTAAAAAGAACTGAAGTATAAAGAGATATTGAAAGATGGGATCACTTGTCAGTTGCAGACAGAGTATAGACAAACAATGCTTTGATGTATGAGCTTACCATATCGTAGAAGCCAAATCTTCAATTTTTTGAATTTCTCGTTCTGGATTTCCACTAAAGAGGGCAGCCCATAGCAAAAGAATATCAAAAACCTGGTCTTCAAGCTCCTACATGCATCAAGAACAACACCATAACTTACATATAGTGGTTACAGAGACTAATGAATAAATATAACCATAACATTCATGCTGTGGTTACAGTACATAATGAATATAGAATGGCTGCAAACCTGCTTTGGCATTGAAGATAATAGCGAGGACAAAAGTAACCATCCAGCTTCTTTCTCAACTATTGCAGCTATAGGATTTCTTGAAGATTCTGTTAGCATTTTCTTTGAAAGTTCCAGCACTGATCTTGGTAATCTGAGCACAAGAAGACAATTATAAAGCAGTTTTAACAGTTAGACGCAAAGATAAGCATGAGTATAGCACCAAGAACATAAATCCAAATGAAATGATGGACACACCAATATGTGGTCCACATGCAAATACATCTATCATGTGCTGTAAAATATCTTAAGTAACCATGTTTTATGTTTATGGGAATTGGAAATTTCAACTCAAATAAGAGGTCTGAAGAATCCTAGTATAAAATCATACTTCCAATCCAGCAATAGATTGAAAAGTTATCCTTCAATATTTTCAATGTACCCGTGCCTATTAGGTATGTAAAGTTTGAGCACCCTTCAAATACCCAACTTTTAGTTAATGCATGCATGATTAAAAGAAACCAAGCGACTCTAAAAGAAATAAAAAGAAACTAGTAAATCAGAACAAGAGGGCTTTCTAGAATAAAGGAATTTCCCAACCAGACAAAAGGGTTCTCCAGACCTAGGAACTTAATAATTGTTAGCTGATTTAGGGAGCTTGATCTAGAAAGATTGATTAATAGGCAATTAGTTGTATATAGTTACCTTCTTAGAGATTGTAATTATGATCCAGTAGTGATTGTAGGATGTAATTATGTTGATACTTCACTATTTACAGAGAAAAAATCCTCAATTGAAAAGGCATTCAGATCATTTTGACAAGGTATTAGAGCTAAAATTCTAAATTTTGTGCTTAACTCTTTTAGTTAGTATTTTTTGTGGATCGTGTTGTGGGATATTTTTCTTGGGTTTCTTTCTTGAGACTTTACTTGGCTTAGGGCTATGGACAATTTCTGGGTGTAGAGAGATTCTGTTGTGGTTGGACATTACAGCAGCATAGTTAGGTACTTTTGAAGTTCCCATTCCCAACAGTTTAAAGTTCTTTTTTACATCAAGCTCTATTTTTTCACTAGTTCAATTCTTTTCTTCTGATTTATCATGAAAAAAGAAAATTATATTGTTTGTTTTAATGGAAAGAATTACTCCACTTGAGTTTCAATTCAAAATGTTTGTTAAGGGCAAAGAATTATGGGGTCACTTGGGTAGGTCATCAAGGCTCCCACTAATCCCAAGTAGATTGATTCCTGGGAGAGCAAGGATGTTCATATTATCTCTTGGTTACTAGGTTCTATTGAACTACATATGGTGAATAATCTTTGATCATTCACTTTGGCTATGAAGATGTGGACTTATCTTAGGAGCATTTATTCTCATAATAGTCCGAAAGTTTAATTGGACTTAGAAATTGGCAACCACAGCCAAGGTAATTGGAATAAATTAGCATTTATTCTGGATCTCTTAATTTATGGAGTGAATATGCTGATATGTTCATTTTACTATTCCCAATGAGGTCTAGTCAATGAAGAACAACGCCTAGTCACTCAACCTGGTCTTAATTCAAAAACTATAACATCTACGATGGTTAATGTGGCATATGCTGCTTAGGGCAAAGGAAGATCCAAGTCATAGACTTAACGCTACAATTGCAAGGAGTTTGGACATATTGCAAAGCACTTTAACAAAAAAAATTGCAATTATTGCAAAAAGGAGGGGCACATCATTAAAAATTATCGAGGTCTAGTCAGTGAAGAACAACGCCTAGTCACTCAACCTGGTCTTAATTCAGAAACTATAACATCTACGATGGTTAATGTGGCATATGCTGCTTAGGGCAAAGGAAGATCCAAGTCATAGACTTAACGCTACAATTGCAAGGAGTTTGGACATATTGCAAAGCGCTTTAACAAAAAAAATTGCAATTATTGCAAAAAGGAGGGGCACATCATTAAAAATTATCGAGTTCTAGTCAGTGAAGAACAACGCCTAGTCACTCAACCTGGTCTTAATTCAGAAACTATAACATCTACGATGGTTAATGTGGCATATGCTGCTTAGGGCAAAGGAAGATCCAAGTCATAGACATAACGCTACAATTGCAAGGAGTTTGGACATATTGCAAAGCGCTTTAACAAAAAAATTTGCAATTATTGCAAAAAGGAGGGGCACAGTTAATGTGGCATATGCTGCTTAGGGCAAAGGAAGATCCAAGTCATTGACTTAACGCTACAATTGCAAGGAGTTTGGACATATTGCAAAGTGCTTTAACAAAAAAATTTGCAATTATTGCAAAAAGTAGGGGCACATCATTAAAAATTATTGAGTTTGACCTCAAAATCAACATGCTTTAGCCCCTCATAATGTTGTCCAGTCTAATTTTGTGTAATTTTATGGCTACCTCTTTGGTTCCTTCTCTGTAACAACAATTTGTAAGCAAATTTTTATCTCCTCTCACTCGCGAGATGGTCCAACAATTGATTTTTTTTTTCCTTCAGCATAAAAGGTAAGGGGAATCTACTTAGTTCCTGGTTGATTTTGTAGTTTCCAATCATATGATAGAACATATGCTATGCATAATATTTGTAAGTATAAGGGTGAACAACATATTCAAATAACCAATGACAGTGCTATTCCTATCACTGAAATTGGAACTTTAAGGTCTTCCTTTAATAATGTATTTGCGTCTACAGATTTATCTACCAATTTAATTTATGTGGCCAATTTGTTGATAATAATTGTAAAATTCACTTTGATCATGATGATTGTCGTGCGCAAATCAAGTGTTGGGGAAAGTGATAGCAAAGGAACCTAAAATGGGTCGTCTCTTTCCTCTCCAATTTTCCATTCCTAGATCCGTTTCTTTCGGTTGTTCTGCGATTGTTATTAATAGTCATGGCATAAGAAATTAGGACACCCCAGTTTTGTTGTTTTTACTTGTTTTATAAAACATGTTTATTTGGGCAATAAAGATTTGTTTTTACCTTGAGTCTTCTAAGTATGGTTCTTGTAAACTTGGTAAAAGCAAGTCCTTAACCGTTATATTCACATGGCAGTCAAGCATCTACTTGTTTTGAGATCATTCATACTAATCTATAGGGGTGTCAATTCTGTTATTTCACATGCTTAGTACAAGTATTTTGTGACTTTTATTTATGATAATAGTAATTTTTTACGGGTATATTTTCCTCATTCTAAAGCTGATGTACTTTTTGTCTTTCAAACTTTTGTTGCCAATCAATTTTCTACTTGTATTAAGAATCTAAAGGGTGCGTTTGTTTACCTTTAACTTTTGAGTTTGCAATACAAAAAACATAGTAAGGTGTTCGGTAACACACCAAACTACGTTTTATACTATTGGGTCCATTAAAAAATTGAGTTTGAAACGTAGTTTTTACATGTTTTTTAACTGAGTTTCATGAAATGTTTGTTTTTCCGTTTCAAAAGCGCTTTTGAAAAACTTTGGAATTTTTTTATTTACTTCAAATTAATATTTTTTTGTGTTTTCAGATCAATTTGATGCACTAATATCAAAAATAATTTTTAAAAAATAAAAAAATTATTTTGATGCATTTCCAAGTAAAAAACACTTTAAAAAATAACCGCAGCCACACTTCCAAACACAACTACCACACTTTTATGCACTAATATATAAAAATTATTTTTATACATGTTTTTTGCTACACATAAACCTCAACCATAATTTTTACCAAACACGTATCTAAATCCAACTAACCACACCTAACCACACTTTTTTAAAACTTACTTTTTTTAAACCACAACCACAAAAACTACCTCAAAAACAAACACAGATTGTGGGGGTATATATCCATGGACTTTCAATTTTATCTAAATAAAGGGTATTATCTCCTAATCTTGTCCATCACATCTCAACATCAACATAATAGGGTTCCATAACGTAAGAATCATCATCTTTTAGATATTCATACTTTGTTAACTAACTCTTTTGTACTACCTAGAATTTGGGTAGAAACATTATCTACAACTGTATATTTAATTAATCGTCTACCATCCCAGGTTCTCAATTTTGATTCTCTATATTTGGTGTTGCTCCTGAGTACAACACCCTTCGTATCTTTGGTTGTGTTTGTTTTATTCACTTACAATCCATTGAACAACACAAGTTTGCTACTCAATCTATTGGATGTGCTTTTCTAGGATATAGTAATGTCCATAAAGGGTTTGTGTGATATGATTAGGATGCTAATATACTTTGGATTTCATGAAATGTGGTCTTCTTTGAAAATCAATATTTCATTCAATCTCCTTCTCATGATTCCTTTTTAGTTTTGCTCTCTAATTTTGATGATGTGTTGAGTCTAAACAATTTAAGTCTGGAATTGTATATTAGATATGTAGTGTGTATTTGGCATTGTGGTAGATTTTACAATTACGATTTTAAAAAATAGGTTTGAGAAAAACACTTTTAGTTATAATTTTTAAAAAAATATGTTTAAAAAAATATATGTTTTGTTAAAACTATTATGAGATGTATTTTTGCATGCAAAATAAATGAAAAACAAGTCATTTTTGCTTCTACAAAACCAATATTTGAAATGCAATTATATGTCAGGTCCGGTGCAAAAAGTTGAAGCTATTTGGCTAACCAAATAGTTTCTCTCATTGTGGTTTGGCAAAAACCAGAAGTTACCACAATACTAAACGATCTTGTAGTTCGCTAGTCACATTGTCTGATCTAACCTTCGACACCAGATCATGTTCTAGATGAACCTCGTCAATCATCTCGGATTTCACGTCCGAATTCTCTCCTGCAACTCTTCAACCTACTCTTAATACTACTACTAAAGCTAAGTCTTACTAAGGAATATTGTTCATTGTCCTGATGGCATCAAACTTCTTGACTGCAAATGGGTTTATAATACAAAGCTACATCCTAATGGTTCAATTGCAAGTTACAAAGCTTGTTTGGTGGCTCTTGAAAATCAACGAGAGTATGGCTTGATAATGATGAGATGTTTGCACTTGTGGCTAAAATGACTACTGTCACATAGTTATAGCTATCGCTACCTTAGAAGGGTGGTTATTCCAACATATAGATGTGAGGAATGCATTTCAACAAGGAGACCTCAAATAAGAAATATATGACTCCTCCACCTACATGTTCACTCACTCCTCCTCTGGTTTGTCGTTTAAAGTGATATATTTATGGAATGAAACTAGCACCACATGTCTGGTTGGAGAAGTTTCATTCTACTCTTCTTGATTTAATTTTATTCAAAGTCAGTTTGACTCCTCTCTCTTACTTCAAAAGATTGCTATTAGAATTGTTGCACTTCTTGTATATATGAATGCTATTGTTATTACAAGGTCTAATTCTCAATTGATTGAACAACTAAAAGCTCATCTTTACACTTCATTTCATAAGAAAAATCTTGATACCTTGAAGTATTTTCTTGGTAAAGTTGTCCGACTGGTACACTATTGCAACGACACAAGTATACTCAAGAGCTTCTCACCCTAGCTAGTTTAGTCTAGTAACTTGGTCCTTGTACAAATGGAGGTCGACTTCAAGCTACAACAAGATAATGGAAAGCTATGATTTAATCCCTCGTCATATCAAAAACTAGTAAGGAGTTTGAAGTATTTGACAATTACTTGGCTTGATATTTGGCAATTTAGTCGGTTTATACAGGCTCCTCGCCATCCTCACTTGATTGTTGTATGACGTATCCTTCATTATCGCATGGTACTTCTGGTCACGGGTTATTCTTTCCTTCTAGGACTTTTTTACAGTTGAGTTATAGTGATGTGATTGAGCTGGTTGTCCTGACACTCATTCAGTTACTGGTTGGTCCATGTTTTTTGGTTATGCCCTTATTTCTTAGAAGAGTAAGGGACAGAGTTTCTAAATCCTCAACCGAGTCTAAATATCATGCTATGTCATTCATATGCTCTTAGATTGTTTGGCTTTGGGGTTTGTTGGGCAAACTTGGCATTCCTCAACTTACTCCTACTCCTCTCCATGCTGATAACACTAGTGTTGTTCAAATTGCTACCAATCTGATTTTCAATGACTGCACCAAGCATTGCAGTAGATTTTCATTCTATTTGTTAAGCACTTGACCAACATCTTATTACTCCTCCTTACCAAGGCTCTATCTCATCATCGACATCAATTCATGGTTGACAAATTAATGCTTTGTGATCCACACACATCAATTTTTGAGGGGTGTTAACTGTAATATCTTGATTTAGAAAGATTGATATGCAATTACTTGATTTAGAAGCTTGATATAGGAAGATTGATTGATAGGAAATTAGTTGCACATAGTTACATTTTAAGAGAGATTGTAATTATGTTCCAGGAGTGATTGTAGAATGTAATTATGTTGATACTTCATTATTTAAAGAGAAGAGATCCTCCATTAAGAGACATTCAGACAATTTTTATAAAAGAAAAATGACCATTAGCAGCTGCAAAACTTGTCACTTTGCTCGAAAGGCATGGGATTCGAAATCTATAACCGAGTTGCTTTTATATAAATATGCCAATTATCTCAAAGTTTGGTAGGATATAGTAGGACATTTTGAATCTAAAATCACATAGGCATTCCTTAAAGTGAAATTTCATTTATTCATTGTTCCCCTTGGTTATTTTTTTTTTTATAATGGACTCTGACTATTCACGTGAGCATTTGAAGAATAAATTACAATGATCAAAGAAATACAAACTCCCAGTTTGAATACCAAGCCACTCTTGCTGACTAGGTTATTAGGAGTTTATGGAAATGTGAAGCAATTCACTTTGAAACTCAACAGTTTGCAAAATTAAATCACGTTCAACAACCATGTAACATTAACGAGTTTATTGGAAGTAGGAACTAAACTAGAATAATTACCTGGCTGGATAGCCAAGAGGCAGTTTGGGTGAAATAGAAACCAAAGCAGCCAAAACAGTAGCTTGCCCATTCAAAGAATCAAGCTCAGTTTTCAGATTGCTTCCCTGTAGGAAGAGAATTGGTTAGGGAGCAATTATAAATGAAATGCATGCGAGATCAGAAGCATAGCTTCTATTCGAGAATTCAAATTCAAAAGAATATCTATACAAAGAAAAATTCAAAACAGTGCGCACTTGTATGAAACTACTTTTATAGCAGACATGTACAGAAAACCTCAGCCTTGAAATTGAAAGGGGACACAACATGGAAACCATCAAGAGCAACCAACAGAAACTTTTTATGAGATGGAGAGTTATAAGAATACAAGGTGTATCTTTATAACTCAAGAAATTATGATAGTTAGATCAAACAATTAAGGAAGGGAGAGAGGGAGGAAGAGAGAAGAAAAAGAAATGTACAAAAAGGATCCTAAATTTTTTCACCTTATTCACTTCCAGCATTAAACTGATTCCAGATTAGTTATGGGAAGCAAACAAGACATTTAAATACAAGGGAGCAAACACTAACACAGATAGAACAAGAACCAAGTGTCATGTCAAAATATTAACTATACCTTTTCAAATGAAATATTGTCTCTCAAAGCACTTAGTGTGGTCACAACATACGACATCAAACCACCAACACATGTAGGATCGACCTCAGCCAAAACACGCAATGCCAAGGCAGCCTCAATGCGTACCTAGCCACAAGTTTGTAATTAATATTCAACTACCATGAAAACCATATAAATGCAAAAACCAGAAGAGTTAGAACACTGAAATAAAAAAACACTATCATCATTAAGTGTAGAAAAAAAATGGCAGCAGGTGAAGATAGGGAAACATAATAGAAAAATGAATTTTTCCTACCCAGGTCCCCCCAAAAGTAAAATACTAGCATTTTTACTGGTTTTATATTTACACCAGAGCAAAAAAAAAAAAGGGGAGACACTGAGTTTATAGATAAGCTTATATCAAGCTCATATTTTGATAGTTGTTTAGATGCCACATGCATCTAGTTCATCTCTTCTTCTTGCTTTTATTCTTTATTTTGCTCTTTTCCTTGTCTCATTGAAGTCAATGTTCTTTTAATAAAAATTTATAACTGGTCTCATTAATAACCACCATAATTTCCACCACTTTTCCTTTGCGAAACAGCTTTGTCCTGCACTATGATGACACAATCCTAACATTCAGTATCTTCAATTTAAATTAACCATAATTCAGATCACGGAAAGGCCATAAGAAAGGGAAGGGTAATAATTCTAGTCAAACAACAGTCACAACATTTAAGTGGGGACTTTACCATCTGTTTGACAACTAGATAAAACAAGAGGATGTTCGAAATAACTTTAAAAAAATTTACAGAAAAACTATTTGAAGAATTATAATAAGATTTAAAGAGTAAGACATAATGAAATCCTTACAAGTTGAGAAGAATGAGATACTGCAGCAACAATTGTGCTATCAAAGAGTTCCTTGAATTCTAATGGAACCTGAAAAATAAACAGGTCAAGTTCCACGTTAAAAAATACTATTATTATGCATATAAACAAAAATGTACATAAAACAGCATAACAGTCTCCAATCCTGGGATTTCATTTAGTATTAATCACCAACAAGTAATTTACAAAAAGCGTACTTTATTAGTAGGAAAAACAAGCATAAAGCTTCTCCCATCAAATTCAAATCAACATGCTAAAGTGATGCACTTCTTGATTGAAATGGAGTTATTAGAAAGATAAAACTAGGGACCAGCAACGATAAGCATGGTAAAACCAAGATATGGTTAATAATAGCAGTATGTAATTCAATTATACCATCAAAGAAAATCTGCCGGTACAAATTAAAAGGTATTATGAAAAGAGACTAAAAAGATGTCAAGAGTTAACACATAAAAAAGAGACCAGGACTGCTCTACCAAAGGGCTCACTTCTGATCTGATTGATTAAAAGAAGGTTATAATTGTAAACCCCCGGTTAAAATAATTGAAACCAAAAAAAAAAATCTTGACCCGGTAATGAAATGGGTTAAATAAAAAATCAAAGAAATTTAATTTAAAGAAAAGGGATGAAATGTAATGAAATGAGAAGATGTAATAGCATTAAATTTTAGGGGAAGGACTAGTTAGAAATTGGTGGGGTTAAAATCAAAATATGAAATATAGTGGGTAAAAGTGTAAATTCCAAAAGATCAACCTTTAAATACATCTCTCTTTCTCACTCTTAAGGCCGGCAGCTCACCAAAGGAAGAAGGGCATGGATTTTTTATTTTTTCTTCTCCATCTCTTAATGAAATCACTTGGAAAAGGTTAGCAAAGAGTGATTAAAAGAGTTGTTGAGTGATCAAAAGAAGAAATTAGGTGGTTTAGTGGGTTTTTAAAGAGTTAAAAGTTAGGGTTAGGGAGCTTAGGAGCAAAAAAGGAGGAGGGAAAGGAACTTAGCTTGTTCTTGCAATCTCCCACTTGGATTAGCATTCATTTAAGGTGAGAAACTCATTTAAAATGTTGGGTTTTAAATGATTATGCACTATGTGAATGGATGAATGTGTCAGTGTTGCATAGATGTTGAATTTCATAGATTCGTTGGTTAAAATGTTAAATTTGTGATGGAATAATGTTTAATGACATGAATAATGACTAGGTATCAATTCAATTGAGAGAATTGAAGAAGAAAAAATCCATCCTCCATATAAAGCCAATTTCGGCCTAGGAGAGGAAAAAGGGAGAAGTGTAGGAAAAATTCAATTAATTACGATTCAAAAACCATTTTATCATGGCATTAGACTTAAATATGCATGCCTAAATGAATTCAATTAGGAATTTATACCTAAATTGTAAGTTTTAAGTTAGGGTTTATATTGAAATGTGAGGGAAATGAGAAATTTATTTTGTTTGGTGTAGGCTATGTTTGTTTCCCAGAATTCACTTTCCAGGAAACCACTTTCCAAACTTTCCTGTGTTTGTTTGTCATTAGGAAAGTTGGTCAACGGAAAACACTCTCCAGTCAAAGGAAAATTTGGCTTGGTTTCCAGAAAAGTGTTTTCATGGAAAATTTGGGTGGAAAACACTTTCCGGAAGTTGTGAAAAATTTAAAAATGTCATATTATTTGCTAATTATATCAAATTTAGTCCTCAAACTTTTGATTGCTATATATATTTTGTTTTGAATATTTATTTTTCAATTTCATCTCTTAAAATTTAATTTTTATATTAACTTTGGTCCTCATTTTTATAATTATTATTTGCTTTTCCCTTATCATTTTTTTATTGAAATTTTTTATCTATCAAATTTAGTCCTCATTCTTTTGATTGTTACTTATTTTATTTGAAATAATTTATGAAATGTTAATTATTATTATTTTAATTTCTTCATCTTTTATTTTTTTTTTATTTTTTAGATTTGATCTCTATTATTTTGATTATTATTTATTTTATTTGAGATAATTTATGAAATTATAATTTTTTTTCAATTTCATTCTCATTCAACTTTTTAATTTATAAGATTTGTTCCTCATTATTTTAATAAACTTGAGAAAAATAAAACAATAATAAGTTATTTTCCAGCTCATTTTCCATGACATAACCAAACACTGGAAAGTGTTTTCCAACTTATTTTCCATTACACTACCAAACATCAGAAAATAATTCACTTTCCCGGAATTCACTTTCCCGGAATTTACTTTCCAAAAGGAAACTACTTTCCAGCATACAAACAGGGCCGTAATTGGGATAGAGATGAATGAAAATAACTTAGAATATACACAAATAAAGAGAAATCCTAGTGCTATTGAAGGGGGTGGTGCCGACCATAAGGGGAAAGAATTAGGAAAATTAGAACAATGTATATATGTTATTTGTTTACTTATTATAGCATGTATTGAGATGTGGAGAATAAATTGAAATGAAATGGAAATCTTGTATTTAAATTGTAATGAAAAGGTTGTTTATGCCTTAAATTACGAACATTGAGACTTCGTAAGAATTACAGAATTTTTGTGTTGTGTTGAATTATGGTTTGATGAAGAAATGTTAAAGAAAATGAATATGTTTCTTTGAGAGAATTTTAATTATTTCAAGTAGGATGTGAAATGGACTAATTGATTGATGGGGAGGTTGTGTTTAATGATGTTATAAGACATGTGGAAGAGAGATACTTGTCTTGAATAGGAAGGAAAATGAAGGAAAATATTTGGCTGCATGTTAGAAACCTTAGATTTGAAACTGGACAGATTTGTCACTCAAGTTCCAGGCGAGTTTAGGACTTGAAAATGATAAAATTTGGAATAAGTTTCTTCACAAAAGTTGTAGTTAGGGATATTAGCTTTCAAATGAAACTGACCTTGCATAATTTGGAGTTACAAAACTCCAGATATGGAAAAAAAATCTAAGGGGAGGTCGGACTGAAACCTTACTGGACAGTCTTACATGTTGTGATAACATATAGTTTTTGGTGTGTTAATGGCAGAACTGGGTTTTATTTCCTTCAGCAAAGTTGTACTGGAGTATCTTAGCTTTCAGAAGAAACAAACCATACCCAAAACCGAATTTTATAGCTTCAGATATAATCAAAACAGTAACCAGTGTTCTAGGGGATAAGTAAAAACGACTAGAGTAGCCGACTCTAAAAAATCTTTCCTTTGATAAAAGACTTAAATGATAGAGGTTTTGAGAGTGGAATTTTTATTATAAGCTAAATTGTTATTAATGATTAAGTTGTGGGTGAACTTACATTGAATTACTAAATGGGGAGTGATGTGTATACTTGTTGATACAAGAGAGGTTGCTGGAGCAGGATTCCAAGGCAACGAGGCAGGACCTTTACGAGCAGCAGGTAGGAGACTGACTCCTCTATTATAAACATGCTAGAGCTATTAATGATAATTCTTTATTTTTCCATAAATATTAGATGTATTTGGTTGTATGGGATGAGAGATGAATACTAGAAGGGAATATGAAATTGACTGGTACTCAGTGTCGTACAAGAGGCATCAATTTGATTTGATGACCAGGAATATGAAATTGACTAGTACTTGGAGTAGAACTAAAGGCATCAATTCAATTTGATGACTAGAAATATGAAATTGACTAGCACTCAGCGTAGTACTTGAGATGTCAATTTAGTTGACGACCAAGATACGAATTGATTCCACAAAGAAAAAAAAAAGAATGGTTTAATAATTGATTGTCTATGTATAAATTAAGTAGAAGATTTCTTTATCTTGCTATAACATATTTTAGTTATTGCTAATTGTTATAAACTAAATTGTTTACAGGATCTTCACTCATGATATGCAGTAGATCACTTTTGTAGTTTTCTTAAATAGTTATTAAAGTTGTAATTAAGGAAAACATAAAATCCTTTTCTAATTTTGAGTATGTTCATTTGGTATGTATGTAAATTTTCATATTAGGATGCATGTATCAAATAAATTTATTAAACTATGACTTTAGAGATTCTTAAATCAATCCTTCTTTTTCTTTACAATTATAAATGCATGAGATTTAAATTATGATTCTTTTACCTTATAATTATTGATTAGTTATTGTGTGATGAATATGTTGTGTTTATTGATTGTAGTATGAAATGATGGATCAAAAGAATAGATGTGGTATATTCTTGATGGTGTTAAATTGCGGAATTGATCCAGGATGATTAGATCGATAATGAAGATTGAAAATAGAAGTGAAACAGGTCCATGTCGATAACTTAGGATCTCTGAGTTTAGAGGAGACTCTATTGAAATTTCGGTAGAAATTTGGATAAGATTATATGTAGCTTACAACATATGTATAAAAAAAATTCCAGATTTTATGCTCATCCATCATTGTATAGATTAATGTGTTGGTAGAAAACGGGGTTGCTACAATAACAATGGATGTTCAAGACAGAGATCATCATAACACAACAGCTGTTTGGTGAACAGAAGAGACTTGCAAGTAACTATTGAAACAGCTTTGATGTTCCAACTAGCCAAGACAGGTAAAAGGGGAGGCAAGCAGAGGATAGACAGAAGACAGAAGTGACATTAGAGGGAAAGAACAAGGAGAAGCAAATATAATGGAAGGGAAATTGGGGATCTAAACAAGAGAAAAGATACAGGGTAAAGGAGGGTAAAAAAAAGAGATGCAACAGCCGCCAGGGCTGGAGCAGATCTGTTTTTCAAGAAAAGGTAGAGCATGTATATGTCGTCAAGCTAAAATAGTACTGTTAAAAAGTTTCACCTTCCCAATCAACTCAAGGGACCATCATTATTCAAATTATGTTGACCATATTTGGACAGTGCATTAGAAAGCAGAAGGAACCATTTTATATGAACAGTATAGTAATGTCTGACCTCGCCCAACGTTTTCAAAGTGTATGACAATGTACGTAAAGCAGCAATTTTCATGGAAGGAGTGGCATCAGAAGACTCAAGCTGCAAGTTTCCAAGAGAACAGAATCAAGACAAGAACCAGCTCATGATAAATCTACCTTGTTCAAATTTGCTTCAGCATACCTGCTTTCCTAGGAAAACTAAAAAGCCCCTTTGAGTAGGTTCAGTCATCTGATCAGTTACACCAACTCTGAGGACGTAAAGAATGCAAGCCTTCAAAACACCAAATGAGATTAGTTAGTAAGTATTTTGATAGCATGGAATGCTACAAAGCAAGCTCTAGATGCAGAGTCAGTAACTTGCATTCTTTCAACTTGTTTTGATTTTATTCCTGTCTACAAATCAGAAATGAAAAAAAAAATCTATTATGATAGCCTTATTGTCAGATGCCAGTATATCCGACCACTCTGATAAGACTATGTCAGATCATAGTTGTACCAAAAGCCTACAATTACAAATCCAAAAGCCAGCAACTCACAGAATTTGAGAATCCTAATTCAGCATTTATTTAACAAACTACTTTTACACTACTTTAAGTTAATATTTATTCAATTAGTTTGAAACTACTTTCTCTTCCATAAAACATTGACATGAAGCACAGCAAACACTATCCTTGAGTTCCTCTCGTCCCCATAACAGAAGCATGGTATTCCAAAGTTATTTTAAAACAGGTATTTGCTAGAAGATAAACACAACTAAATTGCAAAAACACTAACAAATTCTTTGACAACAAAAACAAATTGCAATATGGAATTGAAACGTCAGATAGCAGAACAGCATACAAAAAAATCAAAAGAATAGGAAGAACTAAGCCATGTCCCACTTCAGCTTTCCCTATGTTTAATATATATTCCACTTTGTCAAAAGAATACAATAAAAAAACAGCACAGCATTATCTCTTCATCAAACATCCTACTTACCAAAAAGATTAAGAAACAAATATGCAATTTCTGTGAACAAATATGAAAATTCTGTGAAACAAATACCAGTGCATGAGCATCAACAGAAGTATCTGAGCGAAGCATCTCCATAACCTGCAAAGCATACTGTTGAAGCTCGCTATCTGGATGCAGATACTTTAGACGAATTGCCTGCAATATATAATTTAAGGAGGAAAAAACAAAGTTAGAAACCATACAAGGTTGAGATTAACTAAAGCTCACACTTCAAACCAAGCTCAACTATTAGGCAACACTCCAATAAGATAATTGGGCAATATATTTGGGCAATAATTATATTGATAAATTGATGATGTTCAACAATAGACTATGAATAAAAATTCTAGTAAATATTTCATTCACTAAATTTTCTAACATTAGACTTTAATCAAGAAAGAAATCTTTTAAAGGAAACCAAAGGGTGGGCAACCAAGAAAACAGATAGCACAGTAGAAGCATGAGAGAGAGAGAGAGAGAGAAAACAGGAGAAAGAGGGGCTAGGATTTTTCAAGGTAAGTTTTGTTAAAAAATACCTGTAAAAAGTAAACCCAAGATAAGGTTATGCCAATTCGCACATCCTTCAACCGAGTGCCACTCACTGCAATTTGTACTGTTTGTGAGTAGTTGTAGAAAGCCAATAAGCATGTAGACACGCACCAACTTTTAGATGAGCTACTCACAGGCTATCCAAGCCATCATAAAGAAAACCAAAACATAGAAGTGATAAATAACCAAAGACAAAACAGAACAGCAAAAACAAGTTTCAATTCAAAATTATAAGCACCATCACTTGATTTTTCAAATTAACCAAATTCAGAGCCTTGAAAATATAGAACTCTTTCTCCACTGGAAATCAGTTGCTCCTTATTCAATCCTAAAACTTGAAATACCCCGTACTAAATAAAACACCATCTATACATATTACACCAAGACTGTGATTTAATAAACATGATTTCAGAAGAAAATAAGAAGGTGCCAACACCTGTCAAATGTATACTGGGTGGTCAAGTGAATACCTTTTGTGAAGGGCAAAGCCAAATGCCTCTGCAAACCACCTTCTAGTTTTTTTGCTGGAGGAAAAGGACCTTTTCCCCTGGGTTGAACCTAGTAAAAGACAACAAACTATGAGATAGCAGAAAGGAAAAGAAAGAGGGAAAATGGAGGCCAAAAAAAAGACATGACAAGAATCACATGTTTTATGAATACCTGAGCCTCTGGATTCATTCCAAGAGCTAGCAATGAGCCTAGTGCTTCAGAAAATGCATCCCTGACAAGTGATACAGGATCCTCAAGGGCCTACTAAGAGCGACAGAAATTTTCATATGTTCATAACATCAGATTCTTAAATATTAAATGTCTGGAAGGTAAAATAACAAGGAAAACATCACTAAGGAAAACCTGCCTTGACACAATAAGAAGCTGAATTCTCAATTTCACCAACTCCAAGGCATGGTCCACCAATGCTAGCAAATACCTTCAGACAACGAGCTCCAGCTATTCTAACAACAAATGATTTATCTCCTATAGCAAAACGTGTGATGAGACGGAATGCCTCCGTATATGCTGTAGATGCAGCACTACCACCAGACCCTTCCAAAGCTTTTTCAAGCATAAGTAGAGCCTCTTGTCTCACAAAATCCTAGAGTTTAACATGTCCAAAAGCATAGTTACAGATAAATGAACAGTCAAGAAGCAAAAAGAATAAAGAAAACTACCCCTGTGATAATTAAAACAGTTTTTTCCGCCAAGTAAATGGAGATCAAATATGATTTAAGGATTTCAGACAACCATAAAAGTTAAGAAATTCCAAGAAGCCCAAAGAAATAAAAATTCAAGTCAAAATTAGCACACGGCAAACCAGTAGCTTAATAATTTCATGCCTCAACTCACTCACTAAAGGGATACTCAATGCTTTCAAATGCCTTTGCAATTTCTCTCTCCAAATACTGCAAGACTTAAAAGGGCTATTTGCCATTCCATTAATTCATACCACTTCCAATCCTCACAAATATCCCTCTCAAGCAAACTACCCAACAAATCACTAACTTTGGTGTGATCCTAAATAATAAATTAATGAAACGAATAATCCTCAATTCTCTTGGGATTTAAGAACGTAACATTGGATACGCTATTTGCTTCACTTTTGCAAGAAAGTTAGATAAGATTATATAATATAATCAATGGTAGTTAATATTTAACATGTTGCTTTCATTAAGGTTCTCATGACAAAAACTATTGAATCAACAACCCAAAATTTAAATTGTGAGGCATTAGATCTTATCTCACTAAAAAATCAAATATATGATAACTTTGGTACATTAAAAAGCTGGATAAATCATGCATTTTAAGTTTTCTTTTTCTTTTTTTCATATAGTTGATCTACCAAATCAGATCTATCCATCTATCAATTTTGAGGTGGTCCAGCTTGGAGCATCTCATTAATATTAAGTGTCAACCACTTAAAAAGGCAGAGCAATCCTAGCCAACCTTACTTCCTTGAGCATTCAAGAAAAAGGTTTCAAAGCATCCAAGTGATTTTAATCCAAAGTGGAAGAGAACAAGCCTCCATTAGACTAGAAGATTCCTCCTACAAAACCCAAACTTGTGATGTTTTATCTATTGACCAAAGGAACTAACACTACTCCTCACATTGAGAATCTCAATCTGAAGAAGGAAAGTGTCAATCAAGTGGCATAGCAACCAGAACAACACGTAAAGTTATATCCTCTTGCATAGTCCTAACTATTCTATTCCATTGGTCCACTTTAGACAGACAACCTATGACTCCTAGGTGAATACCTACCTTTTTGCAGCAGCTTTCAATTTAAAAATTTCAAGGCCTAAATCTTACACAAGGAGAAAAGACTTCCATACTAAGGCATGTAAGAGAGGATAAACACCTATATCAATGTGCAATAAGGTTAGCAAACGAAAACATAAGGGTCAATATGTACATATAACACATTGAGCTGGACTACCTCATGAAACTTCATAAGTTTTGAGGCAATAATAGTTGTTTCAGGCAATCCTGAGGTAATTTTTCTTCCGAAATGCTGATATAATTCTCCCAAGCATCGCACAGCACCTACAAATATTCAAAAACATGATGAAGATTAAACGATAAATGTTTAACAAGTAAGAAAAGGTGAAAGGGTAAAATGCTTCACTAACTGACTGCAATAATGTAACACACTTTTTATAGCTAAATTCTAATCCTATACAAATAAAAGGTTTATGATAGAATGCCAGGGAAGAGCAAATAGTTTTACTATAGGTTAGACAGAGAGTTGGGTGCTGCTTAACATCTAAATTTATGTATGATATAGTAACATTCATATAAAATAGTTACCCAACATGAATTATTTAGCTTCTTTTATTTGTGAACACTAGAAGAAATGAAATCTGAAAAACACTAGAAGATTATGGCATTATGCAAAAAAAAAGGGTACAATATAAGGAATAATGCTGACAAAAAGACAGGCTTTCGTGCCTTGCTAAAGTTTAGCTAGAAGAGTTCTCCTAGAAAGCCCTTAAAGCATTACACTATAAAGATTTGAAGATGGAAAAATCCTTAAGAATTCTAGAATTCCTCTCTAACAAACACTAAGGAACTGCAAACATTGCACAACTACAAAAAATTTTACAATCCTTTCTCCTCCCAAAACCCACCAAGTGCAGCAGCAATAAGCCTTCCACCCTAATGGTGCAAACGCATTGCTCATTGCAAATAGCAAATGACCTACTCCAAATCTCCCCACTGTTATGAAACTCAGAGCACAAGGAAGACAGCCTTATACCGCCTTCTATATTACAATAAATCCTTCATACTAATTTACAATTCACCATTGCCCACGTGAAAGCACTGACATACCAACGATGCATCTTGACTAAAATTAACTACAAGGAATCAAGTTCAGAGAAGAGAATGGAAAGCCTTGCAGGAATAAATAAATAAATAAAAAGATGCTTCCAAAAGTCCACAACCTACTATTGGATGTCAAGAAGAATCTAAAAGATTTAAAAAAATAAATTAAAAGAGACATGGACACTCCTCTCGTTTAGGACTTTGGAGAATTCCAAATCCAAGGCACCTTTTTCCATTTTATAAAAATATAAATGGGTGCTTTGTACAATTTAAAGTGTAGAAAAATGAAATAAGTATCAGCTTTTATTTGCATTAAGGAAACGTTGGTTTTGGGTGGAGGGTGGTTACATGAGACTGGTATTGGGGACTCTTAGAGATTCACCCAAATGTTGAATCCTGGGGGGGGGGGGGGGGGGAATTGTGCATTAACCCATATGTAATCCCTGGATTTCAAAGACCACAACTACATCCCCTGAATCACTCCAAGTGCCATCTACAACTTCTGTAAAAAGCACCATAACTAGCACCATGAAAGTCATTGCACGAATGCATACAAATCATTTTTTGGCATCCAAGAAAAAAAAAATAATCCATTCAAAAGGATTTTCAAATCTTTCTGCTATCTACTAAAAAACTATTTGAAAACACTTTAAGCACTACACCAATATCTTATCCCACAACCAATGTTAGCACTACACCAATATCTTATCCCATAACCAGTGTTGTCAAAGGCAAAAGGCACTAAGCCTGTAAAATGCTCAAGGCACTAGGCGCTCGCCCAAATGAACCAAGGCGATATGCTATAAATAAAAAAAATATATATGTAATATTATATTATATAAATCTAAAATATATATCTTCCCAGTTAAGATTAGATCAATAGAAAATCAATAGAAAATATAAAATACCATAACAGTCATATAAAGTTATGTTTTTCACCTTTAAAACAAAGTAAGATAATTTAAAGTAGTGAGTAGCCAAATAGATTAAAATGCAAAATTAAATATCATCATCTTTATTCATTAATCTTCAAAAACATCTTCTTCCATGCTTTCTTCTCCTTCACTTGAATCCTTCATATCCTCTATTTCATGATTATAATCCAAGTCCTCATCTCTCAAACCATACTACACTTGTACAGATGTGTTGTTCTCCGACTCCCACTATTGAAAAAAGAAAGTACTATTGAAAAAAGAAAGTGTGGCTGGTGTTTCTCTTCTAAGTGCCCTTCATTGTCTGTTTGTCTCCCGCTTTAATGATTTTTTTTTAATTTTCTTACCCTAATCTTTGTTTTTTTTACAAAATACCCCTAATTTGTTTCTTGTGGTAAATTAAAAAAAAATGACAAATACGTCAAAACATAAATAAGTTAAAAAATCCAACAGAAAAGGAACTTCAAGCAGGCACTAGCCTTGATGCCTTGCACCCACTTCCAAGGCGCTCGCCTAGGCGATGCTTCATTGGAACCCAACGCCTGAGGCTAATAAAGGCACTGGGGCCTCGCCTCGCCTGGAGCATCTCTTGATAACATTGCCCACAACTCCCCAAAACTCCCGAAAATTCTAGATGCGGCAATAAGACCTAATCTTACCCGTTCAGACTTCAAATGTAAATCTAAGCCAATGTCGTCCTGTCCCAGTAACAAGATTGACATTTCACTCAGGAAAGACTTAGTTGCCCGAAAAGTAAGCAGCACGCATACAATTACTGCAATAAATCCAAACAGCTAGCAAGGAGTTTCAACACTGAAAAATGTATCCATTGATAGGGGGGGGGGGATTCAATTTACGATCAACTTGCATAAAAATGCTAGAAGTAAATTTATATCATAATTTGCCATATCTAAGAAAAAAAAGTGATATTTTGAACCAACCGGCAACTCTTTGAGGTTCGCTTCTCTTAGCATCAGAAAGAAACCCTTGGAGAGTACTCGCTCTGGAGTATATCGAAATACTATCCCCTCTAGATATGATCTTAGCCATTGCCACTGATGCCAAATGCCGCACTGGCCGCCGCGCGCCAAGCTTGAGCAATGAATACAATGCATCCTCGCATTTTCTTTGCCATAACAAAATAGATTCCTGACATTATTAAACCAAAAAAAAAAACGATAAATCAAAGAAAATCCAAAACGCACCGTAAAACAAAAAAAAAACTATAAGACCTGCAGATTTTCGAAGAATTAAAAAACAAGGCGTTTTAATAAAAGAAGAGAGAAAGGGAAGGGAAGGACCTGTGGCTCTTCATCGATGGCGGAGAGGAGATCGGAGAGGAGATCGAAAGAGAGGAGAGGGTCAAGGGATTGTTGGGAAGCGGAGGCGCCTATGGATTCTAATTGTGCGACTAAAACACCGAATCGAGAGAGAGGCACGTTCTCTCTCACGAAGTTCTTTGACATTTTTTGTTTCTTTCTTTCTTTTTAAAGATCTTGTATTACAGGGATTGAAGAGAGAGGGATTGTAGTTGAAGAACTAAACGCATTGTTGTTGTTGTTGTTGTTTAAATTTCTCTAAGAAAGAATTTTACAGGCTCAGTTGGGTAGAGACGAGAGAGAGCGAGCTGGATTTGATTCGAAGGGATTTGTGTTTGTTGCTCAGACTTGAAATGAATTGAAAGTAGACGTGTAAAAAAAAAAAAGGTTCTGCGATGGCGTTTCTAAAATGGTAAAACAAATTTGGACCTAGTTCATTAATTGTAAAATAAAACGATAAATAATAAATTTGGTTAGATTAATAATATAATTATAAAATAAAAAGTTAATGATAATAAAAAATATTAATGACTAATTATAAATATTATAAAAAGCACTCTCTAAATATTTCTAAAATTAATTTTATTTGATAAAAATATAAAATTAAATAAGAACGGGACAATTTAAAAAAAATAATAAACAAGATTTAAAACTTAATTACTAATAAGACAACACGATGAATTAAAAAATTAATTTTAAAAAAGATTAAAAAAAACTATAACGATTCTAGTCTGACACACAAGTTAGCACACCACTGACTGGCAAGACAGCAAGGTTGTTGCCTCATCAAACACAGCGTCTCTCCAACAGCAGCATCACTAGTCATTTAGTGTGAGGCTGTGTGGCGCAAAGGGTTATTCCTTGCATTGCTAACTGACAACGACAGCGGTGGATGCCGCTGGTAGTGGGCAAAGAACTCACTACTAGTAATAAAGAAGAAGAAGATAAAGAGGAGCAGAAACTCTAATATCTCTTTAGAGTTAGGAAAAATTACCCCCTTCCTTCTCTTTTTAATTTTAAATATTAAGCTTTTAAGTTTGTATATTGTGAACATGTTCTTAAAACTTTAAGCCTTATTACAATTTAAGGTCTTTAAGATAAATTATGAATTTTCCCTCTATAAATAAAATTTAGATTTTATACCCTAAATTAAAATTAATTGTAGAATTACTTTTTCTAATAGGATTATGAATGAATTAAATTGTTTAATTTATTTTTTTTAGTTTTATAATATCCTAATGGGATTATGATATATTTAATTAAATATTTTAATTAAATTTTAGAAAAATAGTTTTTCTAATTTAATGAGAGTTTTTAAGCCAAAAACATTTTCTTTTGGGAAATTATCAAATTGAATTTGATTGGATATTTTTAAGTGTTAAAAATTAAGTGTTTTTATTTTATGGTTGAATGGTTGTAATTTTTATTAAATATGGCATGTATGTCTTGTTTTATCTCTATTTTTTCTTCTAGATTGTAATTGTTTTCTCATCTAATATCCCTATAATATAACTTATGATTTCTTAATTAATTATATAAATGTTATGTAATTTAGAAATGTAGAAATCTAGATAGGAAATTATTATATAATCAAAATGCTTGTAATGAACTTATAAAAACTTACTACAACTACCTAAAATTTGACCATCTACTTCCCTTCAATTGCTCGATAAAATTAGTTTAGATATGTTCATAATCATTTAATTAGAATGGCATACTAGAGGTGTGTGTTTATATATAAATTGTTACGTATGAAATGTATATATATTATATCATCTTATGTATGAGACCTAATTAATTGATAATAAATCTCTCATTAATATATTAAGTACATGTTGAGAATATGAATAGTTGCCTTCCAATTTTATATGCATAAAAAAAAAGTTACATTCATGGATAATTTGTTGAGTCACTCAAGATTATCATTAATCGAATATGTTTAATGCTATAAAGCTATAAAATTGGATCTTACTTAACTAACTTGTTTGATTTGGATGTATCACTTATGATCATATGAAGTTAGAGGCATGAGTTAGGCGAAATATATATGAAATGTTTAGATAAAGAATTTTTACCTAAGTGATCTAGGAGTGACATAAAGGTGTGATTAATACACTATATTATCTATCTAATTTAATTTATTTTGATTTGTTGAGTCACTCAAGATCAGATAAATTAAATAAGATCCTAACCCACTAGAAAAATCTAAAAGAGATTTCTTTTACTAATAGAGAGAGTTATTAATTTGCAAGAAAAATAGTGAGAGACTCATTTAGGATTAAAGTCCTTATTTAAATTTGAAATTAAATATGTATGCATGAAACTAATACTTGCTCTTTTTACATTAATAGGTTGATAAATAAAATAAGTAGCAGCATATCTTATGAGCATACTTGATGCTAACAAATTAATTGGACTAAATTTCTTAGACTGACACTAAAATATGAGAATTGCTCTTAAGCAAGAAAAAAATATATTACATGTTCTTGAAAAATCCAATTTCAAATGCCTCTGCTATGATGTTAAAGAAGAAGTTAGGAATGAACATCATGATGACAATGAACAAACTGTATTTTTTTATATTAGCCAATATATCACCCGAACTTCAAAGGAAACACGAGAATTGTTTGATAAGGTTAGTAGGACTGAGAAGTACGAAACCTCTAAGGAATTGTTCCACTGCAAGATGATAGAGGGTTCTTTAGTGAACACCCATGTTTTGAAAATGATTGGCTATATTGAGAAATTGAGACAATGGGGTTTTGTCATGGACTATGAGTTAAATGTTAACTTGGTCTTGTAGTCATTACCCTAAAACTTTTCACAATTCAATATAAACAAGTTGGATAGTTTATTGTCAAAGTTACTTAATATACTTAAAACTAATGAAAGGGCCTTTAAGCAAGAAAAAGGTTCAGTTTTTCTAATTTAGTCTTTTAGAATGTCTAAGAAAAAAGATAAGAAGAATAAGAGTGTTGTCTTTAAAGAAAACAAACCTATTGGAGGCATCAAGAAAGACATTGGCACTTATCATCATTGTGACAATAAAGAACATTAGAGGAGAAATGACAAGGAATACCTTGCAACTGTGAAGACAAAGAAGCTTAATGAAGCTTCTACTTTAGACATGTTTATAATTGAAAGCCATTTTATAACTTTGCATTATAGTTCTTGGGCATTAGATACCAAATATGGTTTTCATATTTGCAATTGCACGAAAGAACTAAAGAAAAGTACAAGATTAGTTGTTATTTTGTTTTGATATATTAAGAGATTGTTTTCATTTTATTTAGTATTAAATGGATTTGAATTTATTATTGACAATAAATGTTATTCCTTTATAATAATGTTGTTTTTTTTTATGGATCTGGTAATTATACAAATAGTTTGTATATACCCAAATTTAAAATGCTCAAGTTCAATATAAACTGTAATAAAATATAAATATAAATTGTAATAAGTATTAAAAAACTTCAATTGGATCGAAATGGTTAATATTTAACCAAATATTTCAATGATTATTTAAAAGAGAATGAGATTCTCTACACCTTTTAAAACACTATTTCTAGATGAAATATATTCTCAAGGTTAAATCATTGGATGTTTAGCCTGAACCTTAAGAAACACGAAATCTCTATAAATTTGGTAGGGCATGTCATCCATCAATGAGATAAGAATCTCTAATGGAAACTGTGAATGACATGTTGCTTATAATTAATGGCCCTACCAATTACTTGAAAGAAATATATGATATTTATTGCAAGAAATAACTTGAAGATATGGACTTCATATGCTAACCAAGTTTGGAACTTGGTTGATCCACCTGAAGGGATAAAACCCAATGGATCTAAGTGAGTCTTTAAGAGAAAGACTAATATGAAAGACAATATACAAATATGCAATACAAGCTTTAAAGAGTAGGAATATCCAATTTTGATGGTATAATCAACATATTTGATTTCATAAAAAAATATGGATAAACTTTGTGTTTACAAAAGGTTAGTAAGAGTAGTGTTATTTTTCTAATATTATATGTTGATGATATATTATTGTTAAGAAATGACATATCTTTACTTTACTCAATAAAGTTTTGGTTGCCTAAGAATTTCTTCATAAATTAATTAGGAGAAACAACCTATATATTGGATATAGAGATATATAGAGATAGACTTAGAAGGTTATTAAGATTGTCCAAATCCATGTATATAGACCAGATGTTAAAATAGCTTAGCATGGAAGAATCTAAGATGATATTCTTATCTATTTTGCATGGAACACCTCCCTTTAAAGACATGTGGTTTAAGACAGATTGAGAGAGATATGATGGAAATGGTATCCTATACTTGGCTATAGTATCCATCAATAGATAAGATAAACTAGAAGTTTAAAATTGTTTGAACTAATATTGTTTCAATGAAATGTTGGGAAAGTAGTAAATACCAGTCAATATATGTTTTACTATAAATGGTAGTGTTATGAGTTGGAAGAGTTCTAAACAAGAGAACAAAATTGATTCTACAACTGAATAAGAATGCACCTCCATGTTTGAGGAAACAAGGAGGTTATTTGGATCAAGAAGTTCATCTATGAACTATGTTAGTTCCTAACATTGTTGATCCAGTTGTTCTGTACTATGATAATAATGGAGCCATTGCATAAGAAAAAGAACCAAAGTCTCACTAATGATCCAAACAAGCATTTAAAAAATTCTATTTATTTTGATAAATCAATGAAATAAAAGATGTAAAGATAGAATGAGTATCCACCGAAGAGAATTTAGAAGATCCTCTTACCAAGTCATTATCCATGCAGAAACATTAATGCTACATGAAGCAATATGATATTAGATACATAATTGATTAGCTTTAGTATAAGTGGAAGATTGTTAGTTCAATATGTTATGTAGTTAATCAGTTGGTTAGGTTTATTGAAGATATTAACATAAAGGTTTGTGCCTATGACACTCACACTAGATGGATTGATTGAAGGGTTTTATAATCCTGAAGCTTATAATCTTGAAGATTGTAGACTTATAATGGCCTTCATTTCCATCTATAGTGAATTACACAAGAGAATACTGTTAGTTTAATATGCCCCGTAGTCAATCAGTTGGTTATACATAGTATTATTATATTCATATAAATACATATTTATTATTAATAAAGACTTAATTTATCTTTAATATTCATATAATATTATATTAATGAATTTAATATTTAATTTATGAATCTAAAGTAAAGATAAAATTTATGGGGTAAAAACGATGTGCAAAGAAAATTATGAAGTTGTTATTAATATGAGATTCTTATTGCATCAAAGCATTGATTCTAAAATGTTCCTGGTTGATGCTCTCTTAAATACTGAATATTTATTAGAGCTGTAGAAATTAGTACATATTATGTTATTTCCTTTATGAAAGGAAGTAATTATTCTCATAAGTTGAGGTATAAAAGATATATAAAACTAATATGTAGGTGTTTGTTATAAGACATGTACACTGAACTGACTAGCATAAGAATTCCATATGAAGATATATCAAATGTCTATGGAAAAGCTTATATGATAGTTGTGTAAGTGATACTTAGATTTAAGATTACTAAGTTATCTTATATAAAGAGTGTTATATTTTAATCCTATCACACATTATCTTGGTAAAGATAACAAATAGGCAGACATTAGATATAACATAAACTATATAAAGGTATTTGAGTGATTAATAGATAATTCATTGCTCTAGATGAATTAGGAAAAATGTTCCACATGTTCTTAAATAGTATTGATTGTTAAATTCTTGCGCAAGGTGAAATGAGATTGAGAAAGAGTTTCAAATCTTATTAAAATGATCAATGACTACAATGTTACGAATAAATATGATTTGATATGGTAGACACACTCCATGTTAAAATGTTACTGAAAGGTTAAGTCAAACTACTTATGACTTTCCTAATATTTGAGGGATTATAGCATGTTGATAGACGATGCACTTGTTCTTCAAATATAAATTAATCAGTTATTGAATTGATAATAAATTAAATTGTTTGATTTATTTAATTCTATTTATTTAGAATTATAATTTATATTTGGGCCAACATATTAAGAACCTAATGGGTCACACATATTAAGAACTATTAGTCAGAAATTAAATTCGTATAATTAATCAAGTGTGACTCGACTGAAAATAATTTTAGAAATTAAGTAGTAGAATATATTTAATTCAGGGATTATAATTATAGTCTTAGAATAATCAAATATAGACTTGATTAATTAAAATTCTAAAATTAATTTTAAATAATATATGGATATTATTTAAGTGGCAAATAAATATTTTTCTATTTATAGGGTTTTTAGAATTTCCTAGACAAAAAAAAGTATGTAAGTCACAGAATATAAAGCTAACACTTTAGGTATAGCAATCCCTCTCTCTTAAATAGGGATTTAAGAGACTTTTCACTAGTGGTTCGTATGGATTACCATTGGAGGCTGGACAATGGACAAATTGTGGTTTGTGACAACCCGGTATTTAAAGAATTATTCAAAGCCAGAGAAGATCAGATCTTTAGGTAATAAATCCATAAACAACTCTAGATATGTCTAATAGGATCCTAGGGACTCTTGAATAATTTTCTTTTATTGTTTTCGCTACGTATATGATAGTCGGGAACCTAACAATGGGATCTTTATAGCAGTTGCTAGTACCATTTGAAGATAACCTAATGATACAACTCACAAAGAATTTGATTGTTGGAATTTATTTATAAAACATAGTTACCAAGCTTATTTGAGGCTAAATTTAAGGTGAGTTCCACTCATTTTTAAGGTTAAAAATTTATTCTTTTGTATAAGTTCTTCAACATGAAACATTAACAAGATTAAAATAAATTATATGTGAATGAAAAATTGATATAAAAGACATAGGTTAACTAGTTTGTTGTGAAACCCAAAACTATCTATCCCATATAGAAAAAAAAAATGTAAGGACGTCTTTAGTTTTATTTAATGGAAAGTTGAAGGGTCATAAATAAAATTAAGTAAAATAGTATGAGTTTAATCCACAAGTGCTCAACACAGGCTTAAAACTTGAATTAAATAAGGGGTGAATGAAGAGTTTTTACACTCTTCCTCACTTTAGTTTTTCTTGTCAATTTTGAGTTTTGTTTTTGCTTCTAGTCTAAGGCTTATGTTTGATTTTAACTTTGGTTTGTAAACCTTATTTAGAAATACATCTAAATAAGGTGATGTTGTTTGAATCTCATGAGGTTTATTGCAAATATACTAATTGCATTAAGTGAGGAGCAATAAAGCCTTAAAGATAACGAATTCATCATTAACAATAACAAAAACTTTATTATTTTTAAAGTACTTCAACAAGTAAGTACAATTTTTTATTTTAATCTAAACATAGATATATTATATTTCTATTATATATGCTAGAATTATTTTTCAATATCTTATGCAACTTTAAATACATGTTTAGTATGCTTGCTAGTTTTTAGTTTTGATTCCAAGTTTACCATGTTATATAAAAATGACACACTTGTAGTTGTAAACATGTATGAATTCCACTCTTTCTTGGACAACTTTTGTTTAGTATATATGCTCTTGTAATGATAAACTAAACTATCTATGTTTTATTCTAATTATCACCTAACTTTTGTTAAACATTGATTCCTTGATAGTGTTAAGTATATACTGACTTAGTTAATAATTAATTGCAAGAATGATAATGGGATGGTATGAAAATCCAACAACAAATGTCACTCACATAAAAGAAAGTGTTTTTCGCTTACCACTCTTAAGATTTTGAACAAAAAAGATACAGATGCAAACAACTCATTACTCTAAAAGTACAAATCAAATCACCACTTTACAGATACAATGTCAAGGAAATAAATCTACCACTAACAAATGAGATACAAAACTTAATAGATGCCAATTGGCCAAGTCAAAAGATTTCAATTCAAATTTTTTCAAAAAATCTCAATCATGGTTTGAATCAAAATTATATACTTGGAACACCCCTCTAAGTCTAAAAAATACCAAAATAACATAAATCAGACCTAAAAATTGAATTTAATAGAATTCTAGAGAATAAATAATAATAACTTATTATTGACTCTAAGTAGGAAGCATTAAAATTAAAATTGATATAACTCTTTGGAGAAAACTTCAATGCATGCATAATTAGATAACCTGGAAAAATGTTATTCTGAATTTGAAAACCATATAGGATAAGCTCATTTCCCATGCAATAAAGAGATGAAAATTTAGGCTTGAAGTTGATCATATGCTGATAACAAACAACCTAAAAAAATCCTCCATTTGTAATGCTAACCAAATTCAAGTAACTCAACTCCATTTGGACCAGTAGAAGACACTTCTATAGCATGTTCCCCTAGTTGAAAAAGACTTGACCTCTAGTTAAATGTCGAATCGTCACCCTAAAAAGATAACTTAGCCATGTTAAAAGTGTCTGAAATGTCTAAGTAAGCGGGTAACTCAATTTGGTAAGCATTTTCACCAATTCATTTTAGAACCTTAAATGGATCATCAACCTTTGGTTTGAGCTTAGAAAATCTACCTTGTAGGAACCTTCCCTTACTAAGATGTACTCAAACCAGATCACCTTCTTTAAACTTTAGATACTTACAATACTTATATGCTTAAATTTGATAATTCTTGTTTTGCCTTTCAATCTTGTCATGAACTTGTTTATGAAAGTTTTTAAGTAGTTTGACCATTTTTTCCAGCATCATTATTGAAATTCAGACTTATTAGAAGAGGAATAAAGTCCAATGGACTCAATGAATTCTGACCGTACACAACTTGAAAAGGACTACAACTTGTACATTGGTAAATAGAATGGTTTTACGCAAATCCGGCTTATAGCAACACCAAATCCTAATCTTGAATATTCTTCTTCACCAAAATTCTCAAAAGACTTCCCAAATTATGATTGACAATTTTAGTTTGACCATTGGTTTGTGGTGATAAGTTGTACCAAATTAAAGATGAGTTCCAAGATTTCTCCAAATTGTATGCTAAAAATGACTCATGAACTTGGAATTCCGATTAGAAGTGATTATCTTTGGGATGCTATGAAGTTTAACAATCTATTTAAAGTATAGATGAACAATATTAGTAGCATCAAATGTCTTGCTATAAGGACAAAAATGCACCATTTTAGAGAAACGATCAACCATCACCATAGTTGAATCTTTGTTCCTTGAACTTCTCGGCAAACCAAACACAAAATCTATGCTGACTTCATCCCAAGAGGATTTTGCTACTGGAAGTGGAATGTATAAACTTGAATTCTGACCATGTGATTTGGTAATATTGCATATCCTACAATGTTGTATAAACCTTGTGACATCTCTCCCTATCTACGACAAAAATTAAAAAAAATCCTGAATAATAAATTTTTTATCTCTCCTAAAATGTCCATCAAGCCCATTGTTATCAGCTTCAAAGATAATGGTTTCCCTCAATAAACCTTAAGGAATACACACTCAGTTTCCTTTAAGGAGCACAACAAAATGCTTGGAAAAACCATTTTCACAATCAACCCATATCTTGCCAAAATCACTATTATACTTATAAAGATCTTTCAACACTTCAAAACCCGTCATTTCCACTTACAAATTAGTAAACAATAAGTGTCTTTGACTCAAAGCATTAGCAACAACATTATAAGTTCCAAATTTGTGTTTCATAGAGAAACTAAAAATTTATAGAAATTCAACCCAAAGAGCATGTCTTCAACTAAGCTTTTATTGGCTATTAAGAAACTTCATAGCCTTATAATTAGGATATATTATAAAAGCTTATGGATGCAAATATTGATACCAATGGTCTAAAGCACAAACAATAACATAAAAATCTTTGTCATAAACTAAATATTTCCTTCTTGAATCAATGAGTTTCTCACTATAGAAAGTAACATGTTTGCTATTTTGACCAAGAATAACACAAATACCAACATTAGAAGCATCATATTCACTTCAAAAACTTTTTGAAAATCCAGTAAAGAAAGAATAAGTGCATTGATCATCTTTTTCTTCATAACTTTAAAAGTCTTATTAACATCATTAGTCCACTCGAAACTACCTCATTTTAAGCATTCAGTGATTAGAGCAATAATGGTAATAAAGTTTTTGATGAAATATCGATAAAAGGATTCTAAGCCATGAAAATTTCAAATATCATGAAGAGTTTGAGGACCTGGCCAACTAAGAATCGCTTCAATCTTCTCAGGATTAATCTTCACTCCTTCTCTAAACACAACAAGACCCAAGAAAACAAGGCTGCTAATAAAGAATTCATACCTTTTCAAGTTAATATAGAACTTTTAACTCCTCAAGGTTTGAAATACTTCTTGTATGTGATTAAAATGCTTTTTTTTTATTCTTGTTGTAAACAAAAATATCATCAAAGTAAAGAACAATGAATTTACCAATAAAAGTTTTAAACACATCATTCATCATTCACATGAAAGTACTAGGTGTATTTGAGCAAATGACATAACCATCCATTTATAAAAGTCATCCCTAGTTTTGAAAGTTGTTTTCCATTCATCACCAACTTTTATTAGGATTTGATGGTGGCCATTTTTAAGATCAATATTTGAAAAATAGTAGCACCATGAAATTGATCTAGCAAGTCATCTAGTCAAGGAATAGAAAAATGGTAGCCAATAGTGATTTTGGTCACCACCAAACTACTAATGCACATTCCCTATGATCCATCCTTTTTTGGAACAAGAAGAGCGGATACAACACATGTACTTTTTTCCCTTATTAAGCCCTTCAAAAGTAACTCATTAACCTGCATTTATAACTCTGCATGCTCATTTGCTAGGTTTACTTGTTGAAAGTATAATATCTGGAATTAAGTTAATAAAATGTTGAATATCCCTTATTAGAGGAAGGCTATATGGTATTTCTAACTATTTTAGAAAATTGATCATGCAAATGTTGCACTTATGGAGGCAACTCATTTATTTCAGCGTTTTCCTAAAAAACAACAAGAGTATAAACCAAATTCACATCATTAACAAACCTTTTCATTTTGGTATAAGTAATCAAAAGTGTTTTTGTTTTTTTAAATGGTTTGAAAATAAGTCCTAGTTTAGAAAGATCTAAAATAACCTTTACTCCATCTTTTATAAAGAAATAAGTATTCTTAAAACCATCATGCTAAACTTTACTATCATATTGCCATGAACGACCAAGCAACAAATAACATGCATCCATAGGTATTGCATCATACCAAATTTGATCTGAATACCTTTTTCTAGTGGAAAGTAAAACAAGACATCTATTTGTCACCTTCCTTTCATGCTTCTTCTCCAACCATCTCAATCTGTAAGGTTGAACGTGTGTTTCGGTCTTGAGCTATAACTTATTCACTATAATAGTAGATATAACATTGACACAAACACCACCATCAATGTTTACATCATCAGCTTTTCCATTTGCATTATAACAAGTGAAAAAGATGTTGTAACAAACCCAATCTTTACTCTCATCATAAACAACACTTAAACTTCTTTAAATGATAAGTAATTCAACTTAATTAACATAAGTTACTTTACCTTCTTGATTTGACTTATTTGACAATTCCTATTTACCAACTGTCTCTTCCTCTATAATAACAATAATTTTATGGTTTGGATAATTAGAAGCAATATATCTATACCTTTGATACTTGAAACATTTTTTTGAATTAAAGTTTGAAGAACTCACTATTTTAAAAACCAACTCGTACACTACCCTTTTAAATAGCCTTAATGACAGGAGGTTTTGCTGCTAGAACTCCCTTGGAGAATGAAGTACTACCCTGATTGGAAGAACCCTCCTTAGATGCTAATTTTCATTTAGTCTTTCTGACCTTCTTCTGCTGCTTTTCCATATTCAAAGCAAGTTTTCTCATGTTATTAAATGTGCAACAAGGCTATAACTAAACCATATTAGAAATTCATTCCTTTAACCCACCCAAATATCGAGTTATTGTTTTCTCTTCAAGTTCAATAATATCACACTTTATCATGAGTAATTCAAACTCCATCATATACTCCTCCACGATTGTTGCACCCTCGCGGCGGAGCGCTGCGGAGCGGAGATTCTCGATTGATTTTAGGGTTGTTTTTTATTTTTATGAATAAAGGAGTCGCCACCTAGTATTATGGTCACTAGAAAACCTAACTGGTCTTTCAGAGATTCTAAGGCAAGGGACTGGTTGCGTAAAGGGAAGGTATTAGCACCCCTAGTACGCCCTACCTAAGGTAAGCTGCTTGGTGTTTAGTTTGCTTTATAATTGCTATGGTGTTGGTGTTTTCTAATCCCATCAGTTTTCCTAGGTTTGATTCAAACTAAATTTATTAAGATAGAAATCCAAGGAGGTTCCATGTGCTTTAAAAGCTCATTTTCCCCTTAGTATTTCAAGAGTTTGCGACTTGTAAATCGCAAGGAGGAGGGACAAAAATTTAAAAATCTAGAGCGCTTTAAAAGCCTATTTTTGCCTTAGTGTTTTATACTCTCATGGCTCGTAAACCGTGGAGTAAAAAAAAATTAAAATGTCCTCGATTATAATTAAGGTTTCTTTCAAGGATGTGTGATGACTTATTATTCATAGAAAATTATTTTGGATATTTACCACTTAGGGTTACTTTATCCAAATATTAACAGTGAATAATAACAAGTTATTCCATTAAATATTTTGGATATTCATCCATTTGGGAATTCTTTATCCAAACATTAATAGTGAATAATAGATGAATTCCCCCTAAAATAAGAATTTTGTTTTTGGAATATTGGCCAATACCCTTTGGAGTTTTACAAACATGTTGTAAAATCCAGAAATGCAAGAAAATAATTTTTATTGTGTTTAAGAAATCCATGTGAAAACACATTTTCGAAAACTTCAATTATATTTTATATATATAAAAAAAAAGAACGTTCAAAACATGTTAGGGTACAGGGGAGCCAAGATTATGAAACCAGAATTTAGTGACAATGTGCATACCCCATTAACCCATTCTAATGACAATGTTCATACCCATAAAACCATTCTTTGATAAAACTAAATCCCGCTTTACTCATCCCACGCAGACAACAAGGAAAATAAAACTAGAAGTATGCTCTATTTATGTATAAATAAGAAACATGAGAGAAGTAAAACATGTGCACGAGGGAGCCAAAAATATGAAACTAGAATTTTGAAATCAAACCCCTATGTCCGTGCCTCATAAACCCCACTATTTCCTCACCTTAAAAAAACAAACAGCCTCATTCATTTTACAACGCCAACAGAGAGAAACAAAACAAAAACTGGGAAAGCATGCTTTATTACAAACAAAAAGACAAAGTCATGACCGACTAACCTTCCCTTCAGCAAGTGTAAGAAGAGAAAAGAACATGAGGGTCCCTAAAGTTCTCGCAGCTGGAGCACTAGGGAAGAAACACCTGCAGATCCTATTTTGTAGGAAATGAAACAAAAGACCAAGAAACAGCTCCAGCGTGCCTCCTGACGAACGAAAACAATGACGCTGAAGTTGTGATGTGCTTGTGGAGTCTGTGTTCTCTTGCTTTTTCTTGTTTTTTTCTGCCGTTTGCCTGTCTTTTTCTCCTTCTTTTTTTCTCTTCACCTCTTTCACGTTCCAGTGAAGACTTTTTAGTATCAAAGAAAAGCCTTCTTTGTTTCTCCTTGTTTTACCTCTGTCTCCCTTTTGTTCTTCTGTTTTTCTTCTTTTTAGGTCAGCAGAGGCAGCGTATATATAGTCTATACACAACTCTTATTAGGAAAGATTCAATGCATTAATCTAGGATGCAAATCCCAGCTGATTTGCAGCCAAATAATTAAAATGAAGAAACTACAATATTGTCATTGATTATATGTTGATTCTAGTGATTTCTTTCCAACATTAACACATCATTCCAGCCATCTATGTTAGGGATAAAATCCCAGCCATTAGATGATGGTGAGGTTCTTCTCTTTATGGCATTTTGCAGCTGTCAAAAGCTGTTGTTTCTTATGAATTATAGCTGCAAAAAAACTAGATTTTCCTTACTCGGTGTGGTAGAAATCTGATTAGTACTTAAAAGTGCATTCTCATTAAGGCTTTATATCATCGTATTGCACTAAAGTATCGTTAAATTCCCTAACTAAAGCATGTTTTATAATAACAAGTTTAATAATATAATATATCTTTAA
>Ga0325403_1000031_pt1 | contig 58833 bp, 31 predicted proteins | sample PopdelMetagenome_19_FD_205665 | JGI IMG/M metagenome (GOLD analysis project Ga0325403, IMG submission 205665) | Populus deltoides microbial communities from Bellville, Georgia, United States - Xylem-PdKOR-R4 | ecosystem: Host-associated > Plants > Phyllosphere > Stem > Wood/Secondary xylem... | reverse complement strand
AGCACTTAAAAGGGAAAAAAAAGAGTCATTTCTGTAATATATATATATATATATATATATATATATATATATATTAAGTAATCAAATCTCAAATAATTTTCATTAATTAACAATATAAAAAAAGTCTTAGAAAGCCGCTAGATTTCTAAAGTGCAAGAAATTTCCATTAAAAAATAATTTTTGTTGTGGGGTTTATTGGTTGTTTTTCTAGCAACTTGGAATTGAAAAATCCAATTTAAGAACTTGGGATTCGATAATAGGCAATCAAGGAGGGGAATTGAAAAAATATTCCTCTTCTCCGGTCTCTTTTATCTTATCAACACCAATATCCCATGAGATGTTTTTGTTTTTTTAATCAACGGGGTGTTTTTTAGTTCAACTTTTATGTTCTAAAGGGTTAGACAAGAATTACGCGTGCCATTTATATATAAAGTGATATATTAATGAAAAAATATTTTTTATGATTTTTAAAAAACTCAAAAGGTGATATATTCCCACTACTCAACGAGATATGACGATTGAGGCAACGACGAGACACCAAAAGTTTCTCGGCCAAATAGCCAGGTCTATTCCATTTCCACCTGCGGCCTCGTAGAAAAACAAACAAAAGAGTGGATGGGGGTTGTGGGCGGACAAGGACAGTGAGAATAAAATAATTTGCTTGCTTTTAGTTGTTTTAACGTGGCCGTATCATCAATTATGTGTTCTGATTGGTGAACTGTCTTTGTGAATTAGGAAATTAATAAAACCTCCACATGTGTATACGTTGATCCTGAAATAACTCATATGCATGACAGAGAATAAATCTTGATTTTTTATATATGTTCTTGCTTGTTTGCATCAGAACTAACTATTATATCGACATTTTGCGAAGGCCATGAAACTGTGTGCTATGAGAGCCCGAGGCCGACAATGGGAATTCATCGGTTTGTTTTCGTCTTGTTTCGGCAACTGGGCAGGCAAACTGTGTATGCCCCTGGGTGGCGCCAGAACTTCAACACCAGAGACTTTGCTGAGGTCTACAATCTTGGATCGCCAGTGGCTGCTGTTTATTTCAACTGCCAGAGGGAGAGTGGCTCTGGCGGTAGGAGGCGATAACAGGAAGATATCCCTTTAAATATTCCCATGTTGGAAAGACTGAAAACAAGTCCATAAATATGATATTGCTGCATATACTGTCCTATCATCTAGCTTCCCCTATTATATGCCTGCCTACTTGCAGCAAAAACACCTAATCACGTCAAGGTATCAATAAAATATGATATTATTATTGTTATAAGTGATTTTTTTTTTCTTAACTTTCAAAATGAGACCTAAGATATTGACTATCTTCGGAAAATAGTCTCCCCTGGTCCTTAAATTGTCATCTCATCCTTTTCAATGTCTTAATTAAGCCTTCAAATAGAATTCAAAGTTTTGACTGTCAAGTACATGTATGAAACTACGAATTGTTGCAGCATGCGGCTCAATTCTCTACTTCACTGTCTGTTTTCTTTTTCCCTTATACACCCACTATTTCCTCTTCTTTTCCAAAAAAAATCGATTTTCTATATATTTGACTTCAATACTTGGTGGAGTCAATAGCGTTGCCTATGATCGTAGAACAACCCAATTAATTGAGAAGAATTTTCAAGCAGGATATCAATTTCAGCTCCCATGCAAGATATTGGGAGATCTTTCAGTTCAACTTGGTGCCATTTCATCAAACACCCCAGCTATAAAACCCTTGCTTTCGACAAGAAAAACTCATCAAACACATTCTGTGTGGTAGAAAATTGTTCGAACCTGAGCTGCTTCCTAATTAATTAAGATACTAAGCCCACCTCATCAAATAACAGCACCTTAATAGACGAGCTTGTAAGAGACTATGAGTGGCGAGGCAGGTCCTCTGATTATATATATCGTGTCTTCAAGAATTTCTTCTGGGATTACGAAAAAAGCGATTTGCATGCGGATGATATTCAGGGCTTGCGAGTTTTATACGAATTCACTAATAATTATTAGAAGAAGAGGGAAAGAGAAAGAGAGGTTACATGCAGTTTTATTATCTTAATTCCATCCTTTTCTAGTAATTAACGAATCTGAGTTTAGGCCATCCTTAAGGTGTTTAAAGTTTTTGTCGGCAAATCTATCTCCTCGGGCTCCTAAAACTATTATGTAAATATTATTTTTTTGATAGAAAATGTTATGAATCGCCTGTTTTGGAGGGTTTAGCTCGCTCGCATATAAGTTATCCGAACTCCAGAAGTGCTCTTTTTTAAATAATAAACATTTTTTGTTAAATAAAATATAAAATTGAAATTTCTTTTGTCATTCTTATCATGTCATAAGTGACCTACATGCTCTCTTAATAGTTTTTCTTGATATATATATATATATATATATAAAGAAGATTTCAAAATGGACGAGAACTGGCTGATGAACTCGATGCAAGTCGTCTTCTTCATTTTTCTTCATGCAAAAAGAGATTGAGGCCAGGGCTGTTTCTATTTGGGCCTTCTACAGCTGAGCGGGTTTCTTTTGGTGTTGAAACTTTCAAGGCCTACAAAATAAGGGCCAGGAGTGAATTAATAAATATAACGCGGTTCACTTTAAGGTTTAATCAGGCCCATAAGCCCATTTTTAAATCAGTGTAAAATCCCCGCCCGCGTCAGCGTAACAATCACGCGGGGCTTATCTAACCGTTATAAATACACGAAATATGACGGCTTTCCACTAAAATCTCTTCTTCTTCTTCCCTTCGTTTTGTTTTTATGGCAGTTTTCCCTGGGGCTATGGTTCTTCAAGGGAAATTCCGGTACAAGAATACAGGCGGGCGGGCTGGATCTAGTCGAATAATGCCAGCGACTATATGGTGTTTTTTCTTATACCTGTTTGTGCAGAATACCTGTTTAGCAGCCAAGTTTTCTTATGTTCTTTCTCTACGATTATTAAATAAAACATGAATTTAAGCTTCACTATGTTCATTCCGTTGAAATGCATTGGAAAATAACCACTAGACAAACATGGTGTTTTTTCCATTTTTCTCAATGACTCTTATCTCACATTAATTTTAAAAGAAACGAATGTTTATGAGTTTTGAAAGAATCCGTTGTTGATGTTGTTTTACGCTGTGTTATTTTCATCATTTTGATAGAATAAAATGTTTATTTTCATCTATTTTTGTGTGGAAGCTTGTTTTCTTTTGCTAAAATAAGTTAATGTCTCCTAAAACTTTTCTAGCAGACTGCTTTTTGAGCATTAGGTGCAAATTTGTCCCAAGTTCTCACGAGCCGTGATTACTTCTGAATATTTACTTGAGAGAAAGTACCGTCTTCTTCATTTCATGGAACCATAACTATTGAACTGCGCATCGCCCCTGCTCTCTGTTGTTGGGTAGGCTTTTTATTGGACTTTCGGCCATTCCTTCTGCAATTTCCGATCACCTATCAAGGATCCTCTCCCTTTTTTTCTATTATCGACTGTCAACATTTCTGAATATAGAGACCACAGTTTTCCTTTGCTTGTCTTATTTTTGGTTGCTTGGAATTTCAGGTCAGGCAGCTAACTGTGAAAGCTCGAGCTAGGAGAAACTTGCACCAGATGAATATTTAGGAAGAAATTTGTCACTGTTCGAGATTTTATTTTATTTTATTTTATTTTTGGTTTTCAAATGAAGATGGCCTGTTGGGTTTAGGCATTGCATATTAGCTTGATTTTCTGCAGTTTTTCATCTTCCTCGCCAAAAAACAGAGATACACCACTGCTCGTCGTTGTTGGCTTCCTGCCCATGTATACTGTATAAAAGATCTCTTTTATTGCAGGCTGGCATACTTCTTGTTGGTGGAGGGAACAGAGTTGTTGTCGATCAAAAGAACGAGAAAGACAGGAGAGTAGAATTTCATCACAGAAAGCGATGCCAGACTGGTTCTATCTAATCCTTTTCTGTTGTTTCTTCTATGACTATAAACAGATAACATGAAGCATGTCCTCTTATATTTTTTTAATACATAAATTTTTGTGTGTTTTGAACCCCTCTCATCACTGCTCATAATTGAGACCACGCCATTTTGTTATCAATCCAGATGAACACTGAAATAATCTTTTCTACCTCATGAACAATATTTTGTATCAAAATTTTTATTTCTTAAAATCAGACAAAATCCGTTTCCCAAAAATTTAAAACAATTTCTCTTTTTTTATTTAAAAATAATTTTTTTAGTGTGTTAATATTAAAAATAATTTAAAATAATTAACTTAATTGAGATCTCACCATTTTGTTATCAATCCAGATGAACACTAAAATAATCTTCTACCTCTTAAGCAATATTTTTGTATCAAAAACTATTTTATAATATTTTATTTAAAATTTTTAAGTCTTAAAATCAGTCAAGATCTGTTCCCCGGAAATTTAAAAAAATTTCTCTCTTTTTTTGGCTTTAAAATAATTTTTTTTATGTTTTCATATCATTTTGATGTGCTGATGTCAAAAATAATTTTTTTTTTAAATGTGTGATTTTGATGCATTTCCGAGTGATAAATACTTTTAAACTGCTATCATTACCATATTATCAAACGCACTCTTGAACTAATATGTTGGCTATGAATTGGATCAGTTTTTTAAAAATATAAGGAAAAAAACACAAAAAATGTGATGGATTTTTTTGACAACAGTATTGAATTCGGCCAAGCAAGTAAATCTTGAAATTTTATTACTTAGCGTGAGCTTTCAATAAAATCATACAAGAGCTAATATGATGTGAATTGATTGATTTAATGGGTTTAAGGTCAAACCGGATGACCAACAAAAAATTGACTAACTTTAGAAAAAAAGCAGGAGGAAAGTTTTTTTAAGTATTGAAATAATAATATATTGGATGATCTTGGTTGCATGTGTCTAAATTCATGAACTTAGCCATGTTTAATAATCTTTTTATTTATTTTTTACTTGATTATATAATAAAAATTAGATGATTATAATTCTGAATATCAATGCTAAAATAAATATTTGTTTGAAAATTAAAATTGTGATAACCCTTAAAAAAAAAGATCAACATGATATATTTCCCAACTAATTTAGGATCGAATGGTGAAATCATGGAAAAAGTAGAATATTTTTTAATTATTATCAATATCAAGTAAAAGACCAAAATATCCTTATGATTATGATTAAGCCCTTGAAGTTAAGTTCTTAAAAGTAATTTTTTTTTAAAAAAAAAAACCTTAAATCCAAGTTAAGCGTTGTTTTGCATCTATAGGCATTTTAACAACCTAACTCTGTAAAAAAAAAGAAGCAAGATGAAAACAATAACCTCAATCAATTAAAAAACAACAAGTACATGATTATTGAATTAAAATGGGTATGGAAGCCATTGGAGGAAAAAAAAGAATTAATTTATTGTTTCAATCCATAATAACTAATCCCAATAAATCTTTTAAACCTGGGTTGATATTTCAAATTCACAACATGTGAAATTGAAAAATGGAGTTCAGTCAATAATTTTAATTGCCAATTAATTTAATGTTGAATAATAAAATTAAAAAAAATCAAAATTTTGAAACCAGCCTAAGCAACAAAAAAAAAAGGCATTTTATGAATTGATGAAATTAAAAAGGAAAATAAATTCAAAAACCATCTCAAATAAAAAAAATAATGACTAGATTTGATATACTAGGAAATTAAAGGATAATAAAATTAAAAACAAGACAAATTTTGAGAAGTGAATTAAAATAAAACAGATAAAAATTAAAAAACAAAGGAAAAAATCAAAATAAAAATAACTTGAATGACTGATATGATGACGTGGAGGGACAAGCATAAATCTCAAAAAAGAGAGAAAAAAAGAGATGTCAGCGATGCATTAGAGGTTAGGATGAGTCAAATAATACGGTGGGGTAACATTATTTACAACCATAGACAGCTACACGTATTAGCAACCTTTTGTTTTTTTTTTAAAGCACCATGTTGCCCGTGTGACACAAAAATCATTAAAAAAATATTATATTGAAAATGATGAATTAACATATCAAATAAAGCTTTTGAAAAATTGAATAAATAGCAATATAGTCCCTATATCATAACAAAAAAACATGAAGAGCTGAAAAAGAACCTAGACCATGTTAAAATGATAATTTATTTTAAAGGACAATAAAATCATTTTATTGTGAAAAAAATAATAAAAAGATTGAATTGCCCCACAATAACTCTAAAATGATATATGAATAAAAAAAATATTTCACCTCTAGAAAAAAAAAGGTTATTGTTAGTTTTTTTTAAGAATAAAACTGTCAATTCACTTTATAGATTATGGTAAATATGTACATATTTAAAGCATGTTTGAAAACACGGCGCAAATCTCGTTCCCTTAAATTTTAGATTTTGATTTTGCTAAAAATTATATATTTTTTTATGTTTTTAGATCGTTTTGATATGCTGATATCAAAAATAATATTTAAAAAAATAAAAAAAAATTTATTTTAATATATTTCTAAATAAAAAATATTTTAAACAAGAAACAAAAATACTTTATGTTTTATCTTTTCTCTTCTATTCACTTTCTAGAAAAGGTTTAAAATGGGGCCCGAGGCCTCTCCAAAAATAAAAAATTAAATTCAGATGAGCTGCAGATTTGATTTGGGCTCAAGCCTCACAGGACAAGTATTTTAAAGATCTGGGCTCATAGACATGACTGGGCAGGAGTCATTTTCTTACAAAGCCACCCGGCAAATCCGAAAAGAGAGGCGCCAAATGGAGCCTTACTTTCTGCTTGGCGTTTTTTTGGAGCCAAAAATACAAACTGCTCTTTCTATTGGCGGGAAAAAACATGATTTTTCACTCCTAGATCTCCATTTACTTTAACATAAATGAATAAAAAAATCAAAATTTGAGAGAAAAAAAAAACAAGAGAGAGAAACAAAATAGCCATAAGAGATAAAAAGAGAGAGATATCTAGTCGAGGCTCGTTGTCCGAGAAGCACATCAAAGAAGAAAACCACAGATCACAAGCAAATACTGCTGTATTTTCCTTTCGTCCGAGTAAAAAAAACCCCTTTTCTGTTAAATTAGGGTTTCGATTTGAGCGAAGGCAATGGCGGAAGTGGTCAAGATGGCAATCGACTGTGAAGATGAGTCAAAACCGAGCGGCCAAGATCAACCTAAGAAGACCCTGAAGAGGAAACGAGCAACTCTAACACCAACACAACAACAGCAACTCGTGAACTTAACAGGTGAACAGAAAGAAGTCCAGATTGAGGAACTGAAGAGAGAAATGGAAGGGCTATTCGGGTATTACAGAGAAACGATGAATCAGAAAATGGGGTTTGGGTTTGGTGTAGATTTAGGTGGAAGTGAGTGTATTAATGTGAATGGGATGGTGGGTCTGTTAATGGAAGAGAGTGACATGTCGTTTTCGAAATTGGTAGAGGAAATATATGGGAAGTTAGTGAAAAAGAGTGCGAATTTGACTGTTGCAGTGGTGAAAAGTGCTGTGTTGTTTGTTGGTCAAAGAATAACATATGGTGTGCCTAATGTAGATGCTGATGTTTTGGAGGATGAGACTCAAAGTTGTCTTTGGTGCTGGGAGGTATTTATTTATTTGTTTTATTTTCCTTTTGTTTTTCGTTTATGGGCGTGTTTAATTTTCTACAAAAGATCTTGATTATTTTGTGTCCATTTTAGCAACTCATGTGTTTATTGCCTGTGCTCTATCTTGTTACTCGTGCTTAATCATTTGATTCGTGTGCATGTTGTTTGTAGACACGAGATTTAAAGCTAATGCCGAAATCTGTCCGTGGTGCATTGAAAATCAGGCGTATGTGCCGAACAAAGATCCATGAGAGGATTACTGCTGTTTTTGGTAATATATGTATAATTAAGTTTTTGTAGCTGCTTTGAGTTTGTTTGTAATTAACTGTAAAAGCATGAGATGCATCCGGTTTAATCTTTTCCATCACTTGATTTAATTGTAAATGTCTAACAGAATGACCTATTTAGAGCTGGGTCAATGGATAATGCTTCCATTTCTCTGTGCAATAGCTGTGACTAAAAATGCTTGGACTGCTGCCATACTTTGAGTTCTATGAATATGCGATTATCTTTGGTGTAGATAAGGTCTAGCTGGATGAAACAAATGTGCTTTAGTGCTCCTGGAGTCTGAACAGACATTGCTTTTCTCATCTATTGTCTTCGTTACTAGAGTTAGAAAATAAGCATGCAGAATTGAATGATAAGTGAAAATTACTGTTGGACATGCTGCCTATCAACTGTACTGGATGGTTCATTTCAGTGATGATATAAAGCTATGTACTTTCTTGAGGTTATAATGTCATTACTGACTCTTGGCTCATTTTTCAGCGATGATAACTGCATTACAGAAGTCAGAGACTGATGAAAATTACAAAACTGATTTAATAAAATCATCAGGGAAGCTTGGCAAAGTTTTAAGAGAGGCAGACATTCGTTTGTTAGTGGATGGCATGTTACAGAAGAATGGAGCAGAGATGTATGTATAGTAAGAGACTCTATTTTTTCTGTACTTTAAATAATATTTTTCTTTTTATTAAATATTGAAATGTCATTGCAGGGCTGAAAAGCAAGTAAAAAGAGAAGAAAAATTGATCATCAAGCAATTGGAGAAAAATAAACGAGAAGAGGAAAAGGAGAAAAAAAGGATGGACCTTGAATTTCAAAAGGAAAAGAGACAAACTGTATGTTCAAGCCTCTCTCTCTCCTCTCTTTTTTTTCCCTGTACAAACTGCTACCGTATGCTCTCTGCCTCTGGGGCAACAGGAACAATGTTGCTTGGGTCATTGAGTTATGCTTGAGCATTTTTTTTGCTAAGCTTTGAAACATTTTTGCAGTTTGTTGTATTTATATTATTCATTTAATTTGTTTCAGGAAAAAGAGCAAAAGCGACTGCAGGAGGAGGCAGAAAAAGATGAACGGCGTCGTGAAAGGGAAGAGTTTGAAATGAAGAGACAACTGAAAAGGCAGCAAGAGGAAGCTGAGAAGGAACAGCGGCGCAAGGAGAAGGAAGAAGCTGAGTTGAAAAGGCGAGTTGCTGTACAGAAGCAAGCTTCAATGATGGAACGCTTTCTAAAAAGAAGCAAAAGTAGTTCCCCATGTCAGAATGACCAGAGTTTAACTAAAGCAACCACTTCTGATTCCTCAAGCAAAAAGAGTAAAAGGATGGATGAAGCAGTTACTCAGTTAATGGACTGTGCTCCTTTGTTAAATGATAACATTACAAGTGATGACATTCTCAAGTAGGTTTTGCATTCCCCAGTCTGTCCCCCTCACCTCCTTGTCTTTTTGCCTACAGTGACTTAACCTTCCTGGCCAGATGATTATGTGATGACTGGTCTCACTTATTCATTTTGCAGGTCACACTTGTCTTCCTGGTGTCATTTGGGTTGCTCTATCCGTTCCAATAGAAAACAGCATTGGAGTATCCGTAGGAAGCCTAAGACTGGACTGTTTAAGGAACTTAAGCTAACTGCTATCAGGGACCCAACTCATGATGATGATTCAAGTGCAGAGAAGCTTGATAGTGGATGGGGAGATCAAAATTCTGATGACATATCATGCATAGATGTTAGAAAATGTAATCGGAGGAAGCAATTGTTGCAGTTTGATAAGAGCCATAGACCTGCTTTTTATGGTATCTGGCCTAAGACAAGGTAACTTCTCTTTCCTAGGATTGTATTGTGCTACTTAATTAAGAGGCAGATGGGTTTAGGGAGAGTAGTAATTTCTACTGGAAATGCTGACATAATTACATTATTTAACGTGTCTTCTCTGGCATTTATGTTTAGGCCATTATGCTTAGTTTTCTAGAAAGTTTTTCTTTGTAATTATTTATTTTTACTTGTCAAGATGTAGTTCATTATCGGTTAATTCAGTAATTTCAGTGTTTGTGAGTGGAACAAACACATTAATTTCCGCTCCTAATGTTTGATATGTTTATTATAGCACTGCTCATTGTTGTGCAAAATGCCTTAATGTGCTTAAGTTTAAAGATTCAAGGGAAAAATGCTCTATCTTTTAAAGAAAAAGGAATCTTGTTTGATGAATTGAAGTTTAAAGGTGTAAAGCATGATGTTTTTGGAAGCTCCAGATGCTAAAGGCTCTGCCCCCCACCCCTTCCATTAAAAACCACATACCCTATATCTGGTGCCTTGTCATTAGCAACTGCTCTAACCTTTGAGCTAATTGCCTAAAGCAATAGCTATTTTATTTTTTCTTCAGGTCTTGTTGTCTGCATCTTGTAGAGTTCTTGAAGTTAGATCTTGCATTTTAAATTGCTTGCTTACCTTGTTTAGGTATATTCATGCTTTGGTATTTGTGCCTAGGCTCTACCTTTGTGCTTAAGTGCATCTTGGGCTATTAAGACTGATTTTTAAGTGTGCTTAGTGTGAGAGTTGGGAATTCAATGCTATGTTTGTGTTTTTTCTGGCTTCTTAGTCTTGTCTGCAAGGTTTAGGTCCATACCAATCATGAACTCGTGTTGATTCACTAGTTAATGTAAAAATGTAGGTTTAGTGTCATTTTCTTGTCAATCCTCACCCTTGATGTATTGCTGGGTGACTTGGGCTTCATTTGGTTGTATGCTAATTGACTGTAATTTCACCTTTTCAGTCATGCTGTTGGACCACGCCATCCATTAAGGAGGGATCCAGACTTAGATTATGATGTTGACAGTGATGAAGAATGGGAAGAGGTACTGAGTTTTCTATTCAAATAAAAACTGGAACTGAAACTATGATGTACTGATGTTGTTGTTGTTCTATAGGAGGATCCTGGTGAAAGCCTCTCGGATTGTGACAAGGATGATGGAGAAGAAAGTTTAGAGGAAGAATATTCAAAAGCTGATGATGAAGAAGAGAGTGAAGATGGTTTTTTTGTACCTGATGGGTATCTCTCAGAAAATGAGGTAATAAATGAGTTCCCGGGGGCAATTCTGGAGTTAGACCTTGCTAGTCTTATAGTTGTTGGATGCATTCGTAAGTCTGAGTTGGTGACAACAAAGAAAATAACTGAGATAACTTAATGCATTCCCTTCTCTGGACTGCCTCCGGTGCTCATTCCATCAGATCTGGGATTGATGGCCCACAAATCCATAAATGCGTAAATGACCCATTATACTGGATGTTTAATGGTCAATATTAACAATTCCTTCCCTCTCCTTAAGTGCATTTAATGCTACTTTGCATTTATGGCACTGACCCGTGCATAACTATCTGTGCCCTTGCTATGTAGTATTGAGGTTTTCAAAGCAAGTAAAACATGTCTCAAGACTCTCAACACATCTAGAAGCCACTTGGAGAACCAAAAACAATAAACTTTCATTATAACCAATCAAAATATTTATTTTAAAAACTTTAATTGCCCTGTAAATGCAGGGAGTACAACCTCACAGAATGGATGCTGATCCTTCAGTCGAGGAGGCCAGAAGCTCACCTAGTTGCAAGCAAGACTTAGAGAGCGAGGAGTTCTGTACATTGCTGAAACAGCAGAAATGTCTGAACAGTTTAACTGATAATGCCCTTCGGAAAAATCATCCCATGATTGTATTGAATATAATGCATGAGAAGGATGCGTTGTTAGTGGCTGATGACCTAAGTGACATTTCTAAAGTGGAAAAAATGTGTTTGCAAGCACTTAGCATGCGAGCATTCCCTGGAGGACCACAAATGGAGATGTTCTTGGATGTGTCATCTGAAAATCATGATGCTTGCTTGTTAAATGCAAAGGCCAGTGCTACACGTATCCCAGCTGTGATAACTTTACAAGATTCGGATATGCCTATAGTTGTAAGTTGTGCATTTGACATGTGTTACTGGCAGCATGCACTAATGATAATCCTGGCATGTTTATAGTTTGCCTTAGATTATGTTATGACTGCAGCCCATGATTTGTTGTTCACTGTAATCTTGGTGAATTTTCAGGTGTCTGTTATTCATTCATGCTCGCAAAGTATGAATAAAGTGGTTGAATCACTGCAACAGAAATTCCCCGCTGTCTCAAAGTTGCAATTAAGAAACAAAGTTCGTGAGATATCAGATTTTGTGGATAATCGTTGGCAGGTTAGTGGCTTTCTGAAATTTTATCATTCCCATATTGAGGATTTACATGTTAAGGAAATATTCGAGTCTAACCAATGAAGTTTTGATGATTGATAAAAGCTGTTTGATTAATGAAATTATTTACATAAATGTTTTAGTATGTTTATTTTTTTGGTGGATAAATCCTTGCTTATTTAAAATGACCTTAGTTCAGCATAAACCCAATTCATTTTGGTTCATCTGATCTATATATTCATACCTGTTTTGGCTTTAGTTGGTTCCTTTTAGTTTGGTGGGTTCATGATGCCCTTAAATTTAGGTTTCAAGTCAAACTGCTGAAGGCTTGTGCATTTAGAATAGCTCTTGTTTTTATGGTAATGAGAGAACAAGTCAAGGGTTTGAAATTCCAAGAAATTATAGAACTTTCATGTGTAAGATTTACAAGGTTATAACTGCTGGGCAAGGTTGAATTTAATAGATCATCCAATAAAAGTAGTAGTAATTAACTGAGGAAAGAACCTATGCATGCAGCCTCCCTAGAAAGTTGAGTCGAGGTTCTAATTACTGCTTTTATAATGCAGGTCAAGAAAGAAGTTTTGGATGGTTTTGGCATTAGAAGTTCGCCAGGTATGTATTCGTTCATGTCATCAACTAGTCAATCATGTTCTAGAACAATGTATTGCTAAACCACCCTACCTCCTTTGAAATGAGCAGAAAAGAGCAGAGGAAGGAAGCATAACATTTCTACATTTTTCTCCAAGAGGTGCCTGCCTCCTGCTGGTAAAAGCACGAATCCTAATGAGTCCTCACCGCCTATGCTGAAACATGGTTCTGTTGCCGAGAGCCAACAAATTTGCACATACAGCCATCCATAGCATTCTCTTCCGGATCATCTTTGGCCTTTCTGTTTTTTCTTCTCCAAATTTCCCATCTTTTTGGCCATACTCTGAGGCATGTAATTATAAATCATCACAAGAAACTCAACATTAGTGAAGTTTCTGTTTTAAATCATATGGTTGAATCGAAGGCCATATAAACTTTCAGCAAACCAATACCTTGATGAATTTTTAATTAGGTTAAAATACTGGCGTGAAACAATCTTTCTCTGGAAACCAGACAAGACTGAGTAGCGAGTGCTATGAAAAGGTTTGCAGAGGACCGTTAGTAGGCTGGTGTTTGAACCTTGAAAGATGTTTGTGTGGCAACAGAGTTCCCTGGCTTTCTCTCTCTGCATGTCAGTGGAAAAAGTGATAAGATTTTACCGAAGTTCTAAAAGTGATTTGGAAGTCAAGTTTATTTTTGGGTTCCTCAGTTATCTCCAGGATAATATTTTTAAAAAAATTGATTTTTTGAATTATTATTTTTTATATATATTTAGTTTGTTCTGATATATTTTAAAATTAAAAAATATATATTATTTTAATTTATTTCAAGAAAAGCATTGGTGATCATAATCCCAGGCACTATTTAAATTTTACAAACATAACATAAAAGCAATTATCATTACTATCTACTGTTCCAATCATACAAAAAGTCACACCAATTACGAGAATTTTATTTGTTTTTTTTATTTTATTTTGAATCGTCATTCAAAAGGTTTTTTTATATATATATATATATAAACAAGGATTAGTTAAAATAAAAATGTTCAGCTTTTGCTTAAAGCAAAATATTGATTCAATTTTATAATATTTTTTAATTTAAGAATATTATTTTGTAATTAAATAAATTTATGATTTTTTAATTTCGAATATTATTTTTATAAATAACTTATGATGAGTCAAAAGTTTGGTAGAAAATAACATATTATACCATATTATTTGCATTGACTTTTTTTTCTCAGTTAATTTGCCGGTGCCATCTTTTCTTCTTCACCCCCTCTCCCATTGCCACCTGTTTTACGCGGGAAACAATTACTTGGGTTGTTCTTTGCTTTTTTAAACTAAAATGAACTAATTATCCGAATTTTTAAAGTGAAATTAATTATATTATTATAAATGAATTACAAACCTTTTTTTTTTTTTAATAAAACCACGGATAAAGCAAGACTTCCAATAATTCCCCGCTACAAGAATCACGCACTGGCTCGCTGATGGCAATGATATTTGTACTAGCTAGTTTCTATTTCTTTTTTTATTGGATAAAAATTTTTTGAGTTAAAAATTTGTATAATTATTTTATATTTAACTAATTTTTTTGTTTTAAAGAATCTGAATTGTTGTAATTTTTATATTTATTTATTTATTTTTATTCTTTAATTGGATATAAATATGTCCATTATGTGGAAAAACGTGAACATTTTACTTGTTAGATAAGGAGTATTTATAATCTTAATTTATTTTTTTATATAGAGACTGAAGAGTAATTTTATTATGATAATATTTATGGGGATAAATTTTTTTATACAATTACTAATAAAAAAGAATAAATCTAATACAATTATTAATAGATAATAATGAGAGAAAAAAAACTTGGAACATGTTTTAGGAAATTAAGACATAACAAAATACAACTCTTAAAGTCGGGCTTGAATGGTGCGTCCAAGAACCCACCCTAGCCCGCAAAAAGATGCCGAACGTGTCCAGCACATGGAACCAGGTGTTCTACTGGAGCCTCTCAGGGAGTATGAAAATAGGCCCATTATCATATTGAGTTTTGTGTTAAAAGAGATAAATCTTGTTCCATAAAAAGACACTGGAAATCGTAACAGAAACTACAAACCACGACTGCACGACAACTCTCTCTCGTTATACTGTGTTTTGTGTGTGTGTGTGTGTGTGTGTGTGTTTTGAAAGGGAAAAGCGAAAGAAAATGGCTTTGAAGCTGAACCAAATAACCTTCCCATCAATCCACAACCTTCCTTCTCAGCCTCGCTCCGTTAGATCTCATAGAGTTCTCATGGCCTCTACTTTGAATTCCATTTCCACCAAGTGAGCCTCTCTGTCTTCTCTCTCTGCTTCTTCCTCCTCCTCCTAATCTTTCCACTGTCATTGCATTTGTTAAATGAATCCTGGGTTTTCTTTCTTTGCCAATGGTGTGATCGGAAATGGCCCATTTTTATTGTTTTGATCTGGGCTCTCTCCAGTTCGCGCCGGGTTAGTTAATCAAAGATAGATTTCTTTATTATTATTATTATTAGAAATGAGCTTATATTGTTTTAATCTCGAATTTTTATTCCTGTAATTTTCATCGGTTTTTGGATCCTAGTGTTGGAAAGTGGGCTCTTCCTGTCCTTTTGTGTAAAGTTGTTTGAGTTTGGTTTTGTCTTTGCAGTTAATTTATGTTCATCTCTTTTTGACGTATTCAAAATCTGTGGATTCTTTCATTTTTTTTTAAATAACTTAATAAATCATGCTGCTGTAAATCAATATTTTGCATGTATGTTTGATCAAAACATGGTTCTTGGAATTTATTTGTCAAATTTCTCCTAAAAATTTCTAGCCTTCCATTTTAAGAGGTTGGTTTATTATCGAACACACGCATCAGCATGGCGCTCTTATTTTAAAGTCTATAGAGTTGGCCTGCGGTGCGGAATTTTTTTTTTTTAACGTAAAAAAGTTGTGTAGAAAAAAATTAAACCACGCGGTGTGGTTTACTTTGATATAACGAGTTTAAAGTTAATTTGAATGATGGTTAAAAAAATAATTTTATACATTATTTATTTAGGTAGTGAGAATAAAATAACTTTAAAATATAAATAAAAATTAATAATTTGATTTAACTCATGTTAAACTTGCAAATGAAGTAATGAAACTCGAACTTTACCTAAACAAATTATAAATTTAATAATGAAATTAAAAAAAATTCAATTTAATATAATAAAATCAAATTTATAACATGGGTTATAAAAACTTAAATAACTACGTATCAATAAATTATGAAGTTATATTTATAATAAACAAAATGTTAAAGTATTAGAAAAAAACACACTAGAGACGTTCATTGTAAAATCACGTTGTATTTTAGTTTCTGTTAATAATTAATGCTTTTTTGAGGTGGGTACGAATCTTTGTTGATTTTATTATATACTTCTTTCTTTCCTTTATTTTAAGTGCATGCTGTGATTCTCTCATTTTGTAAAACAGTTTCTCAAGTTAAGAGGCATGAAATTGTGTATTCAAGCTCAGTTAGACATGTAAGAAGAAAAATATCGGTTTCTATCTGGGATTTTTTTTTATAAAAAAAATCTGACATTATGTATAGTTAATATCATTTTCACTATTATTTAATATAGCATATGGTAATATTCTAAAGGGACTTCTATGTGCCGTGTGAGCTGCATGTGGGGCTTTCTGTTTGTCCTCTATAGTTTTGATTATACGTACATTATTTAATTCCATGTTGTCCCTTTGTTGAGAGTTAGGTCTGATTTTGAGTGTTAACTTGCTCCTTTGGAACTAGGTCAGTTGGTTGACTGGTTTCAATGTCTGTCCAATTTTTCTCCTCGTTGGTGGTACTAGCTTGCTGTTTCTTTCTCCTCAGTACTACAGTTGTGTTTTGTAATTGTGTTTTCATACATAGTTTATAAGTGTTGAGATTGATGCAATTACTGTTCATGAAGAATCATGCCATTCTGAATTTTATAGTTCTCTTTTCCTTCTCGACGGGAAACGAATGACTGTATCCCTGTCTTAAGCTGTTCCATGCTATTGAATACTAGAAACCATTGAAACTGGGTTCCTGACATGGAATTTGAACTTCTCTCGTTTAATATTTGTCCCCCCTGTTTCTTCGATTGAATATGGTTATCATGCATAATGTGTTTAGGTTGTTGTTTGAGTTACACTTCCACAGATTTGGTTGGATTGTTGACTTCAATTGTCTCTCTATATTGCGGTGGTTGGTTAAGTTTGGTCCTTTTTCCTTAAAACCTTACCAATAAAATGCATCACCACACACAACACACACACACACGCGTGAGATGCTTGCATAGTTTTCCTCTGGGAGTCTGGAGGCTATTCCTTTACAAATTATTTGAATTTCTTTCGCAGCCTTAGAGAGAAGATTTGTCAATTACCAATGTCATAGATATTGTTGCTTGTATACCTATAATTTAAAGGGGTTCGCCGGACATCATAAATTTTGAAGAATGCCCTGTATTGCAATGTGCAATTCAGTCTCTCTTTTTTTTCCCTGTAAAATATGCTCTTGTAAAACATTTCTCTCTTTTTTCCATGTTTGGCTCACCTAAGAAAACACGGTCAATGGAAATATTTCACAGCCAAAGGAGCACGACCTAAGACAGTGGAAAACAACTAATGGTTCTCAAGAGATGAAAATATTTTATGAGACTATCTTTTTCTTTAAATCATGGACCCCACAACTTATTAATTCTTGTCTTTTCCTATTTAGCACTTTTTTTCGTAAATAACAAATACCAAACATTTATTTTCAAATAATTTTGACATGGCCAAACATTGAAAATAACATGTTTTCTAGGAGAAACAAGTCATTTTACGTGAAAAACAGAGCCTGAGATGTTGAATGCAGAACTGGTATGCTTCTCAATTAGCCTGGTTATTTCTTTCAAAAGTGTTAGATAGAGATGTAGACATTCTCAGCTCCTTCTTATTTTTTTTTTTTGAATATCATGAAGATAGCATGTGAAAGTACGCCATAAAAATGTGGAAATAGTTATAAATGAGTGAGAGATACACTCTTGCAATGACTGCATCCTCGATCCTGCTGTTGAACATGTATAACCATTTGCAGCACTGCTCTTTAAAGCATGATTTGTCAGTTGGCCTCATGCATCATCAATAATAGAAATAATAAGAGAATGAAAAATTGATGTTAGTCACTTAGAATTTGCATCTTTCCATATATATGCACAGTGCCAGAATTTACACCGCTACCCAATTCTTATGCAACTACGTGTGGGATTACCTCAGGATGTAAAAGTTGGATACTTGTACCTATGTCAAATTTTTTCATGTCATGTAAAGAAACAGTTGGAGTGATCTCACGTTGTCTGCGTATCATTACAGAGGATGGTTAATATTATCCACCATGTTAGTTTTTGCTTTATCAAAGTGTTTGTAACTTTACTTTTACTGATTGTAGAGAGGTTCAGAACCTAAAGAAGCCCTATTTTCCTCCACAAGAGGTGCATGTTCAAGTGACCCATTCCATGCCTCCACAAAAGAAGGAGATTTTCAAATCCATGGAAAACTGGGCAGAGGATAACCTCTTGACGCTCCTAAAACCTGTTGAGAAATGTTGGCAGCCACAAGATTTTCTCCCAGAACCTGAGTCAGATGGATTTTATGAGCAAGTTAAGGAATTGAGGGAAAGAGCAAGGGAACTTCCTGATGACTATTTTGTCGTGCTGGTTGGAGATATGATTACTGAAGAAGCCCTCCCAACTTACCAGACAATGATTAACACCCTTGATGGTGGTATTAGGGACGAGACTGGTGCAAGCCTTACTCCTTGGGCAATTTGGACAAGGGCATGGACAGCTGAAGAAAATAGACACGGTGACCTTCTTAACAAGTATCTTTACCTCTCTGGAAGAGTAGACATGAAGCATATTGAGAAAACAATTCAGTATCTTATCGGGTCAGGAATGGTGAGATTTCTTCCTTGTTTATCTGGCACTGTGAATTCTGATACAGTTCGCACAACCCCCCATCCCCACAGCCACACCAGCACCAGAGAGAGAGTGGACTACCTCAAATTTCTACTAGAATCTGAATTTCTATAATAAATCACCACGTAGATTTTATTTTGACAAATTCACTTACCTTGTGAACCCAAATTCCCCCCTGCATCCTTTTCTTTCGAAAGGAGGATGGGGAGGGGATCATAAAATCTTTCGTTTTCTTTCAAGTTTCTCTCTCAAATAACCAAGAATTTTTATATTGCAACTGGACCGTATTGTAGTTTTCCATACTTGCCCAGTCACTGGAAACAATCCATACACCACTGTAATCTTGATGATATCAAGAATTTGTTTGGTTGTCCAGACTCTGTAAATTGAGTTTGGTTACTGTTTGTAGGGGTGTGGATGCCTGGATTACTCAACATCTTTGGATTTATTGTTTTAGCTGATATGGATATCAAATTAAATGGCATTTAGGTTAGATCTTGCAACAGTTGGATGATAAAAACTGTTGTTTGCTTGCATGTCTCAGCTAGGATAGTTAGCCATATGCGCAATAGGTACTTTTGTGGAATGACAGTAATTAGATTGGTTAAATCTCTTGCTAGGCTTCACCAGCTTTTGTCAATACCAATTTCTTGAAGGATATGATTGTCTGCATCGCTATTATATTGCGTTATTGTTGACCTTCTTATCTATGTTATTTTGTCTACCAACGCCTATTTTTTATTAAGAGAATGGATACTTGTGCTTTGCAGGATCCTAAAACAGAAAATAACCCCTACCTTGGTTTCATATACACTTCATTTCAAGAGCGTGCTACATTCATCTCACATGGGAACACGGCTAGACTAGCTAAGGAGCTTGGGGATATGAAACTGGCACAGATATGTGGCATCATTGCTGCAGATGAGAAACGCCATGAAACTGCCTACACCAAGATTGTGGAGAAGCTCTTTGAGATTGATCCAGATGCAACCATCTTGGCATTAGCTGACATGATGAGGAAAAAAATCTCAATGCCGGCTCACTTGATGTTTGATGGTCAGGATGATAACCTTTTTGAAAACTACTCGACTGTTGCCCAGCGGATTGGGGTCTACACTGCCAAGGATTATGCCGATATTCTGGAATTTCTTGTAGGACGATGGAAAGTAGAGAAGTTGACAGGTCTTTCTGGTGAGGGACGTAGAGCGCAAGATTTTGTATGCGGATTGCCTCCAAGGATTAGAAGGCTGGAGGAGCGAGCTCAGGGTAGGGTCAAGGATGCATCATCCACTGCACCATTCAGCTGGGTTTTTGGTAGAGAATTGAAGCTCTGAGTTCATCACAGAACTAGTCTCTGCTACCACCCTGTCATCTCATTGATTAAGACAAGCAATACATGTTTTGATGGATCCTCTCTGTGTGAGGAGATAAGTTGGTATTGCTGTGCGGTGTAGATACATGTTTTCTTGCACTGGTTGCATTGGTTCAACGGAAAGACCTATAGTTTCCTACGTTTTTTTTTTTTTTTTTGCCATTTTCAACCTGGAATATCGAGTGTAAGCTCGAGAAACTGTTGACATTTCTTTAGTTTTAAATCTTTTGTGTATGAGGTGAACCGCTTGGTTTTTTAATCCGTAGAATTCTTCTTAAGTGCACGAGCTTACATGAGTTTTTCTAGTTCCTTAATGGTGTGTATTAGCAGGAGGAGACCTGATAAAGATGGATCTGGATCGAGTAAGCTTTTTGTTTTTTCACTATTGCTCATCAAGATGGCCAACTCCTTGAATGATCCGACTATATGAGAATTTAGAAAATGAGAGATAATCTCTTAAAAATAACAACAAAACTCGAAAGAAAGAGAACTCCCGGAGACTTGGAAATTGGATGAAAGCAGATGATTTTTTATTAGTAAATCATTTCCTCTACCATTAGTAAAAAATAAATGAATTTAAGCACAATCCATTTTATATATCAATCCATGATTCCATACAAAAACCAATCACACTATATCAAAAAAGTTGATACTTATAATTGAATTCAAATAAAGAATTGTGGCAGAAGCACCACAAGGACATAAACATGACCATGAAAACAATCCAGCAAACCCAGATTGATTATACTTGGAAAGGCCATGGCCAATCCTTCAGGTCCTCGTCTTGCTGCACCTTAGCACTCCTCCTCGTAGCAATATTGCCACCATCATTAGCATCACCTTCCACGTAAGCATAATACTTCAAGAAAAATGCAAGAGTAAGCACAACCCACTCCAGGCAAAAGATCACCACACACAACCCACCGGCAAGCTTCAATATCACCTCACCATCTTCTTCCCTCACATATGACTTCAGGTTCCCTAGGAAACCCCCAGTTCTTGTAAAAATCAAAACCGACACTGACCCTTGAAATATGGCTGTCAACACTGTGGCCACCATATGTGCAGCATACCACTTATTAGTCCCTGATGAGGCTGCAGCACAGCCTGAAACTGCCCCAACAATGGTTAAGACATGAAGGAGAATGAGAAAGAAGCCACACACTGAAGGGACTAAGCGAAGCGAAAGGGTTAAGAAGATGCAACTGGAGGCTGCACCTAGTAGAATGTAGTTGCAGAACAAGAAAACCTTGTGAGTATGGTAATGGGATTGAGACACTGAAGAATTGGCGCTGCCTAGAGTGATGCTGGCACCCATTTGATGATTCTGTTATCGGAATTGGCGATCCCCTTTTGATGTTTGATTATTTTCAGGTGGTTTTTTGCAAGAAATTCCGGGAGATCTATTGATCTGAGAGAGAAAAGAGTGGGAGATAATGAAGATTTGTTTGGGTATGATTGAGGGAGGGAGTTGATTAATATAGGGATGGGTTTATGTGTGTAACGGTCATATTTGGAAATGTGACCGTTACACGGGAACCAAAGGACCCCACCCAGTAGCGGATTGTTTTGCTTTCAGCAGCTGTTATGCATGAATATCGTCCTTGAAATTGTGATAACGGTGCTGATTTTTATTTTTAAATAATTTTTATTTAAAATTATATTAAAATAAATTATTTTTAACATAGGATATCAAAACAATTTAAAAATAAAAAAATTAATTATTTTAAATAAAAAAATAAAAATTTTAAAAAATACAATTCGCACCCCGTTCCACTTTCTTCACCCATGAGATCTTACGTGGCCTTTTAAGGAATTCTACTAATCAAAACCAACTTGATGGTTCACCGGGTCGAAATCATGAATTCTGAGTTGGACTTGTTTCGAGTTGATCCCAATTAAATTTTTTTATTTTATTTTCAGAGTACAAAACGTTTGTTTTAATAAGTAAAAATATTAAAAGGGAAAGGGAAATGCGGTTTAGAAGAGCAACGCTTTCATGGCATGACGCCTGAGTTACATAAACCTTGCAATGGGCTCTGTTTTTTCGCGCGCGATGAATTTGATTTTCTTAGATCATACAATCAATTAAATATTGTTAATTTTTCTCTTTTTTGTTGCAATATTATTAATGATTAATTTGATATGTGATGATATGCCAAAACTTGCAATAATTAGATTGTGGGTTTACATATCGGGATCCATCAATCTAATGGCGCACCAATAAGCATCTTGTCTGGTGATGGAGTTTATTATATTTATAGTTTGTTTGTTTTTTTAGTGATATTGTATTTAAAAAACAATAAATTTTTTAATTTTAATTTTTTATGTGTTTTTTTTAATGTTTTGATGTATTGATAATGAAAATAATTTTTTTAATATATTTTCAAGTAAAATATCACAATATTAAATACTAACTTACAATAAATTTAGGATTAAAATAATCTCTAATGAGTATTTTAGCTTGGAAAATGTCTCATTTGTAGAAGAGATCGGAGTAAATGTGAGCTTGTTTAGTAGTATGGTTGCGGTTGCTTTTCAAATAAATTTTCATGTCGAAATACATGTCAATAATATTTTTTTATTTTTTAAAAATTATTTTTGACACCACCACATCAAAACGATCCAAAACATATTAAATTTTAGTAAAAAAAAAGAATTTTTTTGGGACGCGGCAAACGGTGACTCCACGTTCTCTAAAAATTCAAAAACAAATTGTTAAAAAATAATTTTTATATGTATTTTGAATCGTTTTGATGCGCTCATCTCAAAAATAATTTTTTAAAAATACAAAAAATTATTTTGATGTATTTCAGCATGAAAAAACACAAATTCACAATGAAAACGATACATGATTTAGCTTTTTTTTTAATTTTAATTTAATGATAAGTGTTGAAAAGAAAACATTTTCCACACAACTACATGTACATCAGCTCACACCCTCCAAGTGGGTAACAGCATTAAGATTTGAAAATTAATTATTTCCAATGAAAAAAATCCAGTATTTGAAATATATGTGGAAAGAGATGCATTTTTTTTTTAATACGGGGATCACTATGTGGGTTTTAATATATACACAAGCTTATACGTATAAATTAATTACCGTCATTTTTAATTCAAGAGTTTGTTATTTATTCTTGAGCTTCAAACCATGTTTGAATGTATTTTAAAAATACATCTTTTTTTTTTTAGTGTGAATCAGGCATAAATACTAAAAAATTAAATTAATTAAAGAAGGTAAAACAAACCTGATTAGATCACAATACAAAATAGTATATAAACCCGCATGAGGATTATTGACAATCCAATGTTTTTTATATACAATTATTTAGAATTAAACAAGCTATACTAAATCACTTCTTTTGTGTACATGTGTGTAAAAAAAAAAAATAATAATAATAAAAATAAAAGAGTATGCCGTTTTACGGTAGAATACTAAGATGTTAGGCACAACTCAATTCAGATCATAGTTTTGAAACCTGGTCCGGCCTGGTAGGTCGACTTGGGACCTAACCGACCCGAGACTGGAACCGAACCGAGTTAATAAAAAAAATAGGAAAAGTCATGACCTGGTGTGACTTAGCTGACCCGGTGGGTTGACTTGGCAAAATCCGATCAAAAACTCCTTTGTAATCCGTTGACTTTTGTTTTTTAATAAAACGACTCCGTTGTGAATTTTTTTTTTAAATAGGGATTGACCTGGTAACCCAGTCAAAACCCGGTAACCCGGTCAAAACCTAGAACCTGGACCTTAAACCGGGCCGGGTTTAAAAACCATGCTTCGGATGACACCTTGAAAAATATAGTTTTTTTAGTTGTTAACTTTATTTTTTTTACAATTTCATCATGGTGTGTTGACAACATTCTATTTACCGAGATTTGTTTATCCTTGCATGCTCTTGTGCATATGGAGTGCAAGAGAAAATTTTAGCGTCCAATTAAATATCAAAAATACAAAATTAAATTTCAAGTTATATTTTAAAAAAATGAACTAAAAAGAATAAAAAAAACCTAGTTTATTTGCTGAAAAGTAGCTTTCTTTTGAAAAGTGAATTTAGGGAAAATGAATTATTTTTCGATATTTGGTAGTATAATAAAAAATAAGTTAGAAAACACTTTCTAGTATTTGATTATGTCATAAAAAATGAGATGGAAAATAATTTATTAATGTTTTACTTTTTTTAAGTTTATTAAAATAACGAGGAACAAATCTTACAAATTAAAAGGTTGAATAAGAATGAAATTGAAAAAAATATAATTTCATAAACTATCTCAAATAAAATAAATAGTAATCAAAATAATAAAGATCAAATCTAACCAATAAAAAAAATTAAAAGATGAAGAAATTAAAATAATAATAATTACTATTTCATAAATTACTTCAAATAAAATAAGTAACAATCAAAACAATGAGGATCAAATTTGATAAATAAAAAATTTTAATTAAAAAATAATAAGGGAAAAGAAAATAATAATTATAAAAATGAGGATCAAAGTTAATATAAAAATCAAATTCAAAGGGATGAAATTGAAAAAAAATATTTTAAACAAAATATATATAGTAATCAAAAATTTGAGGACCAAATTTAATATAATCAACAAATAATATAATATTTCTAAATTTTTCATAACTTTCAGAAAATGTTTTCCACCAAAAATAAAGGGAAAACACTTTTCTAAAAACCAAGTTAAAATTTTATTTATCTGAAAAATAATTTTCGTTGACAACTTTTCTAATAACAAACAAATATAAAAAAGTTTTAAAAATATTTTTTTTAAAAAAACTTTTCATCGTAAAACAAATAAGACAAAAAAAAATCCCATTCTAAAAAGTTGAATTTGTTTTCTAAAATTCAACCTTTGCATTATCTAATGTTTGAAGTTTTAAAATTTAATGTTTTAATCTCGAGCCTCATTTCTTCACTTTTCAGTTCTCAAGTGTTCAGAGAGCAATGCGAAAATTGTTGGAAAATATAACGAAAGAGAAAATGATCGATGAAGCGCGTTTTTATAATGAAAAATGCATATCTTGATATCAATAAGGTTGTTCTAGAGAGAAGGGTTACATGAAAATGGTTTCACTTTTTCATCCTGCTAGAAAAAAAACTGGGCATCAGAATTTTTTTTTTTAATTCAATTTAGTTTTAGACTTTTTAGGATGATTAAAGGGTGTTTTTAAATTAAAATGGATACAATATGTGTTATAGGATATATTTTATATGTTTATATGCAAGAATAAAAAAGATAATTTTTTGAAGTTGAAAATCTATCAAAATAATATTTTTTTATTTTTTATTTTTTTTTATATCAGCGTATCAATAATAATTTTTTTTAAAAATATTTTTAAAATATAAAAATTAAATAGAAATAAAAGTTTATACCCATGAAAGTTTATGCCCTCAGCTCTCTGGTTATACAAGATGACAGGAATTTCAACATTGTTTTTACAGCGAGAGAAACACAACTAATTAAAAAAAAATAAATTAAAAATTAAAGCTACCAGCTGGCATCGCGTGGGAAAACACTAAATACTTTCTAAAGGAATATGGATTGTCAAATAAGGAAATATTATGAATTGTAGGACTACTTTATAACACAGTACAACTAGCGGGGTGCAGTTTGCAAATCGGCTACAAATAACTAACCCCGAATCTAATAATAATATGAATTGTAGGACTATTTTAGTAACACAGTACAATTAGCGGGGTGCAGTTTGCAAATATTCTACAAATAACTAACCCGAATCTATTAATAATATTAATTGCAGGACTACTTTAGTAACACAGTACAACTAGCGGGTGCAATTTGCAAATCGGCTACAACTAACTAACCCCGAATCTATTAACTTCGCTCTGTGCTATTAAAACCGTATTTTATGAATTTGTGATTTTAAATATATTTTTTATGTATTTATGTTAAAAATAAAAAAATATTATTTTTATATATTTTAAAATAAAAATATATTTTTTAAAACCATCAATATTACATTTACAAACACACCCTTATCCTTAAAGTCAGACAGAACAACAGTCACATCCAAACAATCGGTTCTTTTTCACCTTCTTCCATCTGATGCCCTGTCCCTTCTAGTTGTTTCTCCGTCGTCTCCAATATACCAGCAGCGCAGTGTAAAAAGAAAACGATGTCGTCTATGAAGGATTTTGCCATGGATCACCAAACCCAGCAGCAGCAGCCATACTCTGGTCAGTACCGACACTTGCTATTTAAATATAATAACTTCTCTTACAATTTTTTTTCAATGTTATCATATTTATTCAGAGAAACAATCTTCTTTTTTTCTTTTAATTACATGATACGAATTTGAACTATTTGTAAATATCTATTGTGGTTTTTTTACTTCTTGTAAATATCTACTGGTCGTTCCTTTCCATGGGCTGCCTTTTTTTCTTCTTTTTTTTAGGATAGCTCAGAAACAAAAATATTGCAACTTTATTTATTTTTGTGTGTGCAATTGTGTTTATTTATAATGGGTTTTAATTCGTAGGCTATGATTTTGATTGTTTTATGGTTTTGAAGAGTGTTGACGATGATGGGTTCTATTATGTTATGTGCAATGTTCTTTTTATCGCGCAGGTGCAGGAAACGGCCATGATGGCAGCTACAATAGGGTTGCGGAAATTGGATGGTTTATTCTAGGTGAAGATCAACAACAGGTTGGACCTTATACGTTTTCTGAGCTAAGTGGTGAGTTTGATCGGATGCTGTTTTTAAGTTATTTAGGTTTCAAAATACGGAATGATTGTCTTGAAACCTCGTGCCTTTAATTAAAAAAATAAATAAAAAAAGGGCGTGTTTGAATTGTTTTGGTGAGTGAACAGGACTGTAAAGAGAAAAAAGGGTGCTCGCTTTTATTTTGCCGTTAGTTTTTTGGTTTCTTATGTGTTGATGTTTCTTTTGTGGGAGCTTTCATTTACTGGAGAATTTTCTTTCTCTGCTTTCTGGAATTCCAGTTCCATCAGTAATCAATAGCAAGGTTTCAGGACAATCGTTCCATCTGTAACATGTTCAATTGGTCTAATGAGCTATTGAACCATATCCTTAGCTTATTTGCTTCGCCTGGACAGAGCACTTCCTGAATGGGTATCTCGTAGAAAGTACACTGGTATGGTCTGAAGGAAGAAGCGAATGGCAGCCACTGTCCTCATTCCCTGAGTTCACGTCAGGAATATCTCAACAGGGATCTGATTATTCCACAGCAGGTGAAGAATCTCCATTTCTTTTCTATTCTGTTCTGTCTATGTATCATTGCACATTTGATATGCCCTTGTATATATGTTCATAAGCATATTTATCATTTCCATCTTCTGAACGAGGGCTTGTAACCTCTGATGTTGCATGCAGCGCTTGCTTACAATGATAAGGAGGTCGAGAGGTTGCAGGAGGCCAGAGAGGCTGAATTGGAATTTGTTGGATTGAGAAATGGATCTCATTCTAGCAATGAACGGAAAGCCAAGCATTCTACTTTAGGTGAAGATCTTCTTCCCCCTTCTTTTCTCATCTTGCTCGTGGAAGCTGTCTTATGCTATGATCTGTTTGCAGTGTCACCCAACACTGATGAGGATGAGTTTGAGAAATGGAAAAGGGAGGTAGAAGAGGCTGAGGCTGAGGCAGAAAGGCTGAAAAATGGATCTCTTTCTGGCAACACTGGAGATGATCTTGGGATAGACGATCCTGACAGGGTTCTATCACCACCAGATGGCGAGAATGAATTCACAGATGATGATGGGACTACATACAAGTGGGATGGAAGCCTAAGAGCCTGGGTTCCTCAGGTTGGTTGTCATTTTGTGGCTTTTGGAGGGTTTATCTTCATTCTGATATGTTTTCAAGAACTGTTGAAACTTTATTCTGAAATTCTGCGTTAGCATTATGTTCTTGACATTCAGATCTTAACCTTGTTATTTAAAAAAAAAAAAAATTCATATCCATGCATATCTAAACATATATACCTACACGTATATTTGTATGTATGGTCAATTTTGATTAAGATCGAGGAGGGTTATGAATCGGAGAAGGATAATTTTGGGTTGTGCCATTTGCTATCTGTTGATGATTTCTCATTGTTACTGTTTATGGAGGGAGTTATCTCATACTCTATCTGAAGCTCCTTGAGATGGTTGGTTTATATTCTGATTGTTGATATTGGGATACTAATCAAGAGCAGCATTAGTGAATTCTTGGGTTTTGGGCTTGATGAGTGGCCTAAAACTGTATCGGATTTCCTGTGCAGGGCAATTGTAGGACAAATTGGGTTTCTGTATCTGAAGAGAGACAGATTTTAGGTTCTAGTGATGATTATTAGGGTTGTGCAAGCAATTGGACACGGAGGATTCCTAGGAAGAAACCATACCGTTCAGTGGCCCATTATATGAAGCCAGGATAATCTTTTCAATAGATTTTCATGAACGTCATAAAAATTATCACTCATTGCCATCCTGAATTTCTGCGTCATAAGAAAGTTAATGTTGTATCATGTGATCTCTAATGATCATTTCTGTGATCATTCTGAGTCAGATATCTTCTGAAACTTCCATTGCTATTTTGCTGGATTGCTTAGTGCTATCATGCTTCTTTATTTTGAGGATATTTTCTTATGGTTTTCTTGCCTCTCCTGTAACACCAAAATAGCCCATTTTTTTTTTCATGTTGATGCATTGAAAAGGTGATGCTGCTTCTCGTTTCTCCAGTTTTTGACCATTGTTTTATCTGGCCAACTATCATCTTCTTACTGACGTGATTGAAAATGATGATTACAACCTTTTGTTCATAATTAACTGATTTTCTAGGATAATCCTTTAAGTGTAAGTGGGCGGTTTGGAGTAGAAGAGATGACTTTCCATGAACAAGAGGAGGTGTTTCTAAACGTAAACGCTGCTGATGCCACTTTGAAGGAAGAATTCAATGTTACTGACGAAGTGGTAGGATCACAGCATAATAACAAGAGGAAATTGCATGACAAGCAAGCGGACAAGAAGGATGAGCAAGCTGATAAAAAGGTATCTTCTTCGTACAACCAATGAAGATGGAGTCTTGCCTCTTTTCTAGTTACTTTGTTCATGCAAGTTGGGTTTTAAGCACAACTAACAGTACCATTGTAGCCTGATGACTGTCGTCGTCATCATTATCAAACAGTTTCATGGATTTTTGGGACCATAAAAATAGATTGTACTATAATTAAATGTATAAGAATTAAGGTGCCACTTGCATGATGGGGTATTTGGGTATTTGTTGTTTTTCTTTTAGTTTGGATTGTGTTTTTTGCCTGTGCTTAACTCCTTGATTTTTATGTATTTTGCAGGAAGCCAATAAGGCTCCTGATAGTTGGTTTGAATTGAAAGTCAATACACATGTTTATGTAACTGGGTTGCCTGATGATGTCACTGCTGAAGAAGTAAGTCAGTTGCTGTCTTATCTTGGTTATTGTTTTATCTTAGCTAGAAGCTAATTTGATAAAAACATTGCAGGTGGTAGAGGTATTTTCCAAATGTGGGATAATTAAGGAGGTATAATTTGCATTGATTTACGGTACACGTTTTCTTAATCTACTCATGGTTGAGGTTTCAAGTCGCCTTTTTCCTATGATAATTTTTGCGACCTAGGCCAGGCGTAGCACCAGAAAAGAATCTTGTCAAATACTCATCATGTGCAGTTAAAAAAATGCTTACGAACTTGTTGGTTAATGTAACAGGGTATGTTTAGCAATTCAGCTTTCATCCTGTATGATTGAATTTAATAATTCAGTAATCATGTGCTACATGCATGTACTTGAGATGGAAAAAAGTATAAAGAAGAGAATTCAACAGAAGATCAACTCATTTAGTATATTGTTAAAGGACTTTTAAAGTGTAAGGTGAAGTCATCTCCACAAAGCTAGACTATATATAGCCATTTATTTTACAATCTTATAATAAAGTAAAAGCTTTGCCATTGTTATTGTTGTGCTATGATAAAATTAAAGAAGATTTGTGCATATGGTACATGTAAAGTTTTCACATTAAGAGGGTGGAGAATACTGTTTTCGTTGCAGAACTACTCTGTTTTGCTGACTGAGGAGCTGATGCTGTGCATGCATTGTTGCGTATAAATTTTCAGGTCTTCTTGAAGGGTCCATATCCCATGCATTATTCTGGACATAGTTGAGGTTTTATGTCTCGTTGTGTCCTAAAGTCACACTTGTTTGTTGACATTTATGTTCCAATATGATCTCAAAATTAATCTTCTAGGCTAGGTTAGGCTACATTACTGTTTAATGGACCTCACTCTATTAGTTTTTCAATTTCATTCTTCATGCATTATCAGAAGGTGAAACGGGAATTTTTTTATTGATGTCTTTGTGTGCATGCATTTGCTTCCCAGTCTCGTGATGTGTGGAACATATATTTAATCCTAGGCAATTTGTCATTTTGAACTGCACATCTAAGAAACCAAGTTATGAATTTTGTAGGATCCTGAAACAAAAAAGCCCCGGGTGAAGATTTATGTTGACAAAGAGACAAGAAGAGTAAAGGGAGATGCTCTAGTTACATATTTGAAGGTAATTGCTTTACTGTGTTACTGTACTTGAAATGTGAAACAGTCAAGATTCTTATCTCTGAGTCTATGCAAATTTTGCTTGGTAGGAACCCTCTGTAGATTTGGCTGTGCAAATTTTGGATGGGACACCATTGCGTCCTGGGGGCACAATTCCTATGTCAGTCAGCCAAGCCAAGTTTGAACAGAGAGGTAACAAGTGTGAACCATGATGTTTCAAATTTTCAGATCGCAATACTGAGGATTTCTTTTATCGTTGTTTGCATATAAATCAGTATATGAATGATATCTCTATGTCTTAAGGATAACTGAGTCTTATTCATGATAAATGCAGGGGACAAATTTATATCCAAACAAATTGACAGCAAGAAGAAAAGGAAGCTGAAAAAGGTTGAGGACAGGATCCTTGGTTGGGGTAGGTTCTTGTTCAATCTGAGGCATTGAATTTAGTTCAGTAAATATGCATGTAAGGGTTCCAAGTGAACTTTTTATCCATCCCTGTCTTTTCTGAAATAAAATATCTATACTCCTACGTTTTATGACATTGCCACAATATCCATGATTTAAACCATTCCATTCCTTTAACTAAGTACTTTGATTGTGAGAAGGTCAACTCCAGCAATCTTTCTCTGGCTTGTTAAAATTGACAAGGAATTATGTGGTTTATCCCTTTTACACATGAATACAAAATTTTCCATTTTTTAGAGGTACAGTTGAAAAAAAAGGCCTTAGTCGCGTAAATCTTGAAGCAGGTTTGAGTGGATAAAAAAAGGCCATAGTAGGGTAAATCTTGAACCAGGTTTGAGTGGATACAATGCAGTTGAAGGGTTGAAAATTATATGCCGTACTTCTATTTTCAATGTTTCAATTTTGTTCCATGAGATATAACTAGTTTTTTCCTGAGGTTTTTATTTCGAGTTCCTTTGCAGTTGCTTTTACAAGTGATGCCTTGCATATGGCTGACTTCATGTGCTTGTATCCCACAGGTGGCCGTGATGATGCCAAGGTGTCAATTCCAGCTACTGTAGTTCTTCGCCACTTGTTCACTCTTTCTGAAATGAGGGTGAGTTTGGAACCGTCAATGGTTTGGATGGGACTTCCTCTGGAATTACTGTTGGTTTAAATGACTTTTATCAGCATCTGTCCAACATTTGACAGACAAACTGCTATCATTTATTGAGAAAATAGGGCACAAGAAAAAGCAAGTTATCCTTTCCCCTATTACTCCATGTTGAACTTTTACGCTCTTATCCATTTGTTGTATTTAAGTTTTTCTGTGTGCACAAAAAGTTATTAAGAGAGCAAATGTGTTTCTTTGAGATTTTGCAGATATATGGTAAACAATTTGACCTGTTGCCATATCCACCATTGTTGATCTGTTTATGTTGCAATTCTTTTCTCTATTTTAGTAGTTTATTTTGTTAAGGGTTTTTTTATCTGGGCGTTTAATGTAACTCTCTCACTTTTGGTTATCTGAAGAGGTTACCATTTTGATCTGGTCAGTATGATGACTATGCAATAGTGCAAGGGTTGAAATTTTAAAGAGAATGTACTTGCACAGGGCATTGAAATGCAGTAACCAAAATTTTCATACTCATTGAGGAAAAGCACAGGCTCTTGTTTTCAGCATCTGCTTTGCAGCTTCTTATTACAAATGTTTATCATCATTAGAATATTTATAAATGTTACTTTTTTCTCAAAATAAAATATGCCATCTCATTTTTTTTTGTTTTTAATGGCTAATATCCTAAGGTAGGATTGCTACATTCTGTTTTCGAATATGAAGTTACTGATTTTTGTACCATGCCATATTTGAATTTCTTATTACAGGCTGATGAAAGCTTAGGTTCAGAACTCGAGGTAGATGTTAGAGAGGAATGTGTGAAGCTTGGTCCAATAGATTCCATCAAGGTATCTGAAATTTTTTCAGCCAAGCTTGTGTATTTCTATTACATAACCTGTTACAAATCATACTAAACAAACTATTCATGCAATGGAAACTTTGCACTGGTTTGTGTTTAGTGCTAGCTGGTAAATTTTGCATTTTACATGTAATGGTACAGATTTAGTTCATTTCATCTCATTGCATTTGTTCTTGGTAGTCCTTTATTCTCCAACACTTATTTCGCCAACCTTTTAAGAACTCCTGGGCATTGAAAATTGTACTTCATTGTCTTCACTAAGTGGACCAGCCTGTGCATTTTCAAACATGAACTGAAAATTGTTTTCTTCCGTTCATTCTCAAAGAAATACTTAGGTATCATGGAAAACAAGAAGTTCAGAAGTCATTATGTTTCTTTTGTTTGATTTTGTTTGGTTTCCTACTGCCTCCATGCAATTCTAAGGACAAAGGTTGAAAATTCTCTTCATTCTTGTTGTATTCCTTTATTAATGCACTGATAGCCACTTTTGAGTTCCATTGCCAAGCTGCTGTTGACTAGATTTTAATCTACTTTCAGCTCATTTTAATTTCTCCCCACCTTCTCACACCCTTTTATGTCTCTGCTTGCAGGTCTGTGAGAATAATCCACACGGTGTTGTTTTAGTGAGATTTAAGGACAGAAATGACGCTCGAAGGTGCATAGAATTGATGAATGGACGATGGTGAGTTCTGATATGTTAATTAGTAGTTACCTCGTTTGACTCAGTCGGACATAAGTGAGAATCACTTTACTTTAAAGAAATTGACCGGCACAGTAACAAGCTCAGGCATGATGATTACTCATTTTTACTTTTGGATAAGCAATAGCAGACTAAAAATATCAGCAGCAAAATAGTAGATAATTAAATTTATACATACATGTGAAGATATCTACTATGATGTGATTTTCAATAAACTGTCAGATCTGATGTGATAAATAAAAGTATCATAAATGATAAATTTCAGGTGCTTTGTCTACATAAGTTTTTGATATTGAAAATTCATGCAACACAATTATGAACAATTTGTCACGATATGGAGCCAACACATTCAGTGTCAAACTTCTTGAAATTTGATTTGCATGATCTAAAATGAATAGAGGACTACATCTGATGGTTAGAGAGAAATGGAGATTGTGGATCTCTTACATAAATCATGCTAGTTTGTTCATGCTTAAACATGCATAGTGGATCTCTTTAGAATTTATATTAATTGCATGTTATACAACCGTTGTGCTACGCTGTGTTGGATACTAGAGTTCAGTGCTTTTTGTTTGCTTGGAAATATGGCTGGGAAGTTCAAATTGCCGTATCTCCAAATATTATACAGTACTAATGATTGTCACATTGTGAATTGAAAAGAGACGCTATGAGAGATTCTCTCAGAAATAAGGTGTAGATCAATTAACCCAAAAATGTAGCATCAGTTGAAATCTTTTTTGGATTAGTTCATTGGCATTCCTCACCAGTCCTTCCGAAGTCATTTAAATTTTCTAATTTTCTTTTTCTGTTATGATTCTTCTTGTTGCCATTTAGGTTTGGCGGAAGACAGATAGATGCTAGTGAGGATGATGGGCTAATTAATCATGCTTCGGTCCGGGATCTTGATGAGGATGCTGCTCGCTTAGAGCAGTTTGGTGCTGAACTTGAAGCTGGCTGACTTAGCTCTGATGCTACGGTTACACGTATCATGTGTTCCTGATGTTAATTTTTTTTCGAAATAGAAGTTGATATCTAGGATACAGATGGTTGATTGTCTTGGAAAGAGAGGCAAAAGGGGCGGCATAAAAGCGTGATGTGAATTCAGGTTGTAAATTCATGGTTTTGAGGATTTGTAAATGATGACAGAGCCATAGAAGCTTGATTAATCCTCATTATAGTTTGTCTCTGAGAAGGGAGTATAGGAATCCCTTGCTTGTGTAGGATACGAGTCTACTACTTGCTCAACATTAAAATCATTTTTCGAAAGTTGCTTAATTTCATGCATTGTTCTTTTTGGGTCGCCACACTTAATTTTTGCTTTGAACAGAAGTATCCCGTATGCTGAACCTAAGAGGAGGCTATACAAATTGCGATTTTCAAGGCTTCATGTGATTTAAGCATGAGCAATATTCAGATCAATGATTGTCGTCTCTTGTTGGGAAAACGGGGGGAGAGAGAGGGAGGAGAAGAGAACTGCGATGGAGAAGAAGTTAGTAAAAAATAACATGAAGTGAGAAGGATTACCAAATAACAAAAGATGTATAGGGAGAAACAAAAGAACAGAAGGAAGAACTTCAATCCCTGTGTCGCATCTCAGAAAAAATTCTCTAGGCTACCCCGGACTTGAGAAAAACAAATCTTTTGAATATCCTGAGGTAGCCGAACTACTAAAAAGACGAGATTATTCCATTACCTTGTGATCCAACAGTGAGATATCCCTTTCCAAGGAATTGAGATTTTGACGAGTGACGCTTCGTAAAAGAGGCCATTGGAACTTAAGCTTGGAACCTATTCATTTTCTACATGGTAGATATCTCTAAGATTGTGCCTGTAAGAGATTGTTGTTGCTCATTGATCAGGAAATCTGGCGAATAGCAGCTGCCTGTATAGATGTGAATTATGTTTGTGCAATACCTGGAAAAAGGATGGAGTAAATATTATGTGAACTGTGTTTGCATCATTTATGTGACTTCAGTATAAAATTCTTTTTTGTTGCGAGTGTGGATTAATGTATCAATTTTGGAAGAGTTTACTTGGAATTTTCACTATTGATCCAAGTGTCCCTTTTCTTCACAAACACGCAGAAAATATTTTGCAATCTATGCAAACACTTGCTCTGCAAGTTGTAGTGATAGAGTTAAGCATTGAATTACACTTAATGAGCCTATCCAGACAGCAATCAATGGTCATGACACTGGGATTTTTGCACCTGGAAGACATGAACAACTCATCGACGGAAAGTTATTTGGCTTCGCACAACTTGGCCCATGCAGCAGCTGTTTCCATATACCGAAGCAAGCCAGCTGATCCAAGCGTTTTATCTTCTAGATAAATTACTTTGTATTTGCATTATTCATTCATCGTCTTTTCATCTGTATAGGGTTTTGCATTCTTTTGTATTATCCAAAGTGTTCTCGAACTGGCTGTGGTATTCAAAACAGTGTTAGTCTACATAAATGAAGCTATTGTGTCAGGCTGTACCATTCTTACCTGTATCCACTTTTTTCCCCACTAAGCTTTGAAAGAGTTGTTAGCTATTCAAACGAGAATGTTTTTTTTTTGTCTTTCAAGGAAATAGTAGAAGGTGAAACTGCTTAATTATTGCTTAAAGTTACTGGATTGTGCACTACTTTTACTCTTATTAATATCGTAAAGCAAAGTTCTGGTTCATCATAGGAAATTGAACTGCCTCACCGGGTGAGAAGACGAACTTGTTAAGAGGAAAGGATCAGTTACAATTTATATGCCATCACTTTTATGTTTCTTAAATCATTCAAAGCTTGACATATAATTGCTCCTGATGATGATATCCTTATTCAGGAGAAGCAAGTGAGGCAGATAGGGTTGGTGGTCGCCTGCGAGTGGCAGAATACCTAGCTAGTTCGAACAAAATAGAACATAAGAAAGCAGCAGCTAGACGCCTTGAGTTTCAGCTTGGATGGTAGTTCTCCTTGCAATTTCTTGGGTCAAAAACGGCTCAGTTAATGGCTGTTGAACTATTTACTCTTTCACACTCAAGCTAATATATATACTAATAACGCGTGATTATTGAGTGTTATACTGCTAGGCAAAAACAAACTCCTCATGCTTAAGCCAGCCTGAGCTGAGCTGCTAAACATGATTATTTAATTATTAGCTAGCCAGATATAATTCTGGTTACTCGAGCATTGTCTCCACGAAGAAGGGACTTCTTATATACGTGCTTGTTTTATGTCTGAAAATGCATCACTTGTATTCTGGTTAAATGGTCGCGGTAATTAGGTCTCTTTTCTCTTTCCTACAGTTAGTTAACAGGTAGCAATGTTTCGTGATTTTTATTTTTTTTTGTTTAGTACTGTGATGTAAAGTATTTTTTAAAAATTATTTTTAAACTAAAAATATATTAAAATATTTATTTTTAGTTTTTTCTTTTTATTTCTTGATATTAACATATTAAAATCATTGAAAAATACTAAAAATATATCAATTTAATATTTTTTAAATAAAATATATTTAAAAATAATTTTAAATACAAAAACAAGCAACATCAGCCCTGAGAGTAAAACTATTTGTTCAGGTTAACAAAATATATATCAAACTCAAGTCTGCTTATTTATATATATATATATATATATATATATATATATATATATATAAACAAAATATATTACATCTTTGAACTTTTATCTATCACACACATAAAATTTTTATTAAATTTTATTTCATAAGAAATTTTTTTATTACATGTTAAATTTTGTTATATAATTAATGAAATCTTATACAAATTATTCACTCTTCCAAATTTTTGTAAGCTTTATAAACTATAGTTTGTTTGGAAGTTCTTAAATGAGTTTTGCTTAAAACCTAATTTACGAGCTTAATTAAACTAGCTCATGATTCATAATAAATAAAACTTAGCTAAATTTAAACTCAACTCATTTATATAACAAGCTTTAACTATAGACTTAAATAAATTCATTTTATTTCAACATACGAGTTTGGACGAGCTCGGTTCGTTTGTATTTGTAGTCGAAGAATTCATTAATATTGTATTTGTCAGAAAATTATTGGAAAAGAAGGACTCCATAAATGACCAGACGAGGAGCTTTCACGTGACAGACACGCGCAAACCATAAACCGAAGTGAAGTAGCCACGTCGTTATTTCTCCATTATTTGTATATACTCTTTCTGAGCCCAAGTTCAAGTCCCTCCTCCCCTACCTAAAACCCTAATCCCAAAACAGAAGATCGTCTTTGTTTGGCAACCCAGGTAAAATAAAAAATAAAAAAATTCGAATTATTAATTCTTCAATCTTTTTCAGCTATGAAATTGGGGTTGTCTTTTAGTTTTATTTTGCGGGTAATTCCTTGTTACTTCAAAAACACTAACATGCTAACATTTTATTTTATTTTATTAATTTTAGTATTCGACTATAGAATTTACAGGAGGTAGTTTGTAGTTACGATTCATGTCCAGATTTTTCAAATCTGACTACTTGGAACTGTAACTACCTGCTTTTACAAGCGCAAAAGGGATTTCAAGTCGTCGTCTTCTTCTATGTTTCCCATGTTTTTGGCAAATTGGGATTGTGTTGAGGATATGATTCTTCAGATTTTTTTTTTCTTCAGATTTTAAGGTCAAGTGTATGATTCTTTCGTTATTGCCCATGATGTGTAAATGCAGGAAAAAAAAAATGTCAACTGGAGGAGAGAAGGGTTCGACAACCACAAAAACACCTGCTGATTTTCTCAAATCAATTCGTGGGCGGCCTGTTGTGGTTAAGCTCAATTCTGGAGTTGATTATAGAGGTCACTTTCTCTTTCCATGTAGCATATTCTAGTTGTGTTCTATATAAACCTGATCTGTAAATTATTCCTTCTTATGCCTTTCTGCTGGTTTCATCTACAACATGGTGAGATGATGGATTTATCTAAATATAGCTACAGTATAACCTTCTTACTTTCCCATAAATGGGTTTTTTCTTTCACATTTTAATGAAGGTTGCGCACCGGAAATCCATGTGTTGGTTTTTAATATTGAAACTTAACCCGTTCTAGGGACATGGGTTATGCTGTTCGGGTTCTAATATGCTTCATGTCGCGCAGTAGATATGCATCTGAATGCAGAATGAACCGGTGGGCGTTGCCCATCACTGCAACGTATCTGTGAACCAAAAAATTCTACTAGCGGACAAACAGTTTTTCTTTAAAGTCATGTCACAGCCTTGATGAGGGAAGGATTAATTTACAAGGAGCGTTTTTGTATGTATAAATACTTCCTGCTTAGTGCACATGGGTAAGATCAGTGAAATTTCCTAGTTACTCGTAAAGGCTGTCCAGAAATGGGAAGAGTATGAGAAAACACAATGACTAGTTAACCTATAAACCTTTTCAAGGCTGTCCAGAGTTTCCATGACATTCATGGTATGATAAGTCGAATAATCAGATGTCAAAGTGCTATGATATTACTGGAGCTTCAGCTTGATCTCCCTCCCCCACTTTATGGAATGCTCTGATCTCTCTCTTTTTATCCAATGTTATGCTTATTGTCACCAGCATTTTTCTTTGTGCAGGTATTTTAGCTTGTCTTGATGGGTACATGAACATAGCGATGGAACAAACAGAAGAATATGTAAACGGCCAACTGAAAAACAAATACGGTGATGCTTTCATTCGAGGAAATAATGGTACCAACTTAAAATGTATTTCCATTGTAATTTCTTGCCTGTCTGGAAGGATTGCTCGATGATGATCATATTTGAACTCTTTTGATGCAGTTCTGTACATCAGCACATCCAAGAGGACTCTTGCAGATGGTGCATAATCAAAACAATTGCGAGAGCCGCAGCTCCATATGTTGGTGGTTTGATGGTGCAGTGCATTGTAGTGATTCTAGTTACTGGCTTTGGATCAGAAATTAAAGAGTGTCGGTTTAAATTTCCTTGTATCATGTGAGGCGAAGTTTAAATTTCCTTGTATCATGTGAGGCGAAGTTGAACTTTTTTTATTTGTAAGCACATCCTGGGTATCTCCATTAATATGTACCCGCTTTAGTTTACACCTCGAATGTTCATCCAGTTATACACTATTAGTCTGTTTGTCAGAAGGGACTGGGAAAGATGGACGAGAAGGGATTGGACGTATCTTTTGTGTGACAGTAGGAGCATGGACTCAGAAGGATTGAAGGTAATTGTCATTATTCTCTTCCTTGTTAGCGAAACAATTAGATGGATGATTCATCTTTCCTTTGTCCTCACTTGCCTTTCAAATTCACTCCATCCCTCCTTCCGCCGAGCTTCACTCCTAGCTTCACTCCATTAAACTCACACTACTGTCGTCCTATTTTCTTCGAAGTATATGATTTGGATGTTCGTTTGACCAAAAATTGATGATCCACGAACTGGCGGTTATCATTATTATTTTACATGAAAAATGAACATAAGCAACTCGGTCCTTTACTTGATGAAAACGGACTGATTCAACTGGATCCATGGAAGCAGTCGCAGAGTTATTTGCACGGGTCACGAATGAATCAAAGAAAACACCATCTAATGATTACCAAAGGCGGCTACGAAGAATTCGTCAGGCACAAACGCCGATGGCCGATCACAACCAATAGATTAATTTGCCATTATTGCTTCTACTAAATTAAAATGGCAATGACATCTTTCGAAACTGACACACAAGTCTACCTGTGACCAATGACAAATAGCACGGTAATTGTACAGGCAAACAAATAAATTAGCATCTTCAATTGCAAATGTTAATATGTTACACATATTTACACACATGATCCACATTACGAATGTTACACCTGATACTGTAACATATGCAACTCTACTGCGTCGTTAAACTATCAGTTACACCAACTAAATATCGGAGGGAATAATTTAGAGAAGGAATAAATATGACGAAAAGGGAAAAAGGAAAAAGAAAATCCCCAGCTCACTCAGCACGAGCTGAACTAGACCTAAATTGATTTTATCAACTGTTTCTGCCTTTCCTACCCGAGATCAGAAGTCTGATTTCATGAGCTTTGCTCGTGGCTTTACACTGATGCTGTCAAAGGGCTTTAACTGGTCTACATGGATGTAATCCCTTGTTTTAAGAACCTGCAAAAGGGCAAAGATTAAGACCATCAATAATCATCATCGAAGTCAGAGGGAGGATCCACTGCCACACAAACAAGTTGCAAACAACAGATGGATAACTGGAATATCATCCAATACATTTTAGCATATTCTTCATTACTGTTTTATTTCTCAATAAATCTTTCATATATTCAAACAAGCACCCTGTATTAAAATGTCTTGGTCCTTGCACAACTCTGATCTCCATGTTATGTTGCCACTGTTAAAATTTAAAACGAACTGCTTTCCCACTGTCTATACTAACAAGTCCTTGCCACATCAAAATTATGCAAATCCCCTTCAAACCCATTCAACACCTATTTTTCAACTTGAAAGAAATATTTATGTCCTTAACAGATCTTCAAAACACAATATGGCGTTCAACACAACCCAAGTGTGCAACACATACCAAAGTTTCAAAGAACATTCTTGATGCCTCCTTCCGAGTTTTACCAGCCAGAAGGTTGTCCACTGAAATGACCTTCCTTCCATTTCCACCTTCATTATCAAATATAGTCTGAAGGTACTTGGCAACAGCTCTACAAAAGAGAGTATCCGCAATTTATCAGTAATCATTCAACCTAATTTTTAATTAGAAATGCACAAAACATATTAAAGACTGCATTGAAGACAAAAACAAAGAATCTCCACAGCCAGTATTTTTAATATAAAATTACAAGGATTAAAAGGGAGAACATTGTCTAAGCTCATAATGATCCTGATTATCATAACCAGGGAACATCTTGCGATATCTTGACAGCTCTACAACAAATAAATAGTCTGTTCACTCTTTAAAGTGGAGGAGGCGAAGATAGTATTAAATTGTACACTATTAAGTGATAATTATCATAGCAGAGATGACAATGCAAATAATTCAAAGCTTTCAACTAACATCCCAAGTTTGCAATGCCATCGTGTTTCCTCAAATATGCCACTCATATACCAAAACTTGCTAAAAACCATCACCACTCTGTAAAGCAACCCAGAGAAGCTTTGGGGGAAAAAGAACCGCTTTGGATAGAGATTGAAAGATAAGGCAATCTCCGCTACAGTATACTGCTTTACACTACCCTACAGACCCACAGATGAAGTGCCAAAAAAGAAAGGAAGGGGAGGGCAAAATTTCAACACATTAATCAGGCAGATATCATATACCTATCATTTTGACCACATAATATCTAGGCATGATCTCAAATACCATGCACAACAGGAAAGTATGCACGCCCAGCATGCCAATGGAAATCCTTGTCCTAGATCCTATATGAATGCACACCAACAAACAGATTCACACGCATGCACACACAGACAAAACTCTGTTTCCATATCATCCAGCAAGAACCCAGCCCACATGATCCACACACACCTGGTGCGGGAAGACCATCCACTATTGTCAAGAAGGCGAGCATCTTCAGGACCTGGTATGCCATCATCATCATTTCCACCCATCTCATCATCATCTACATTCAAAAATTCTGAAAAGAAAAAAGGCAAACCACCATTAAAAACAGAAACTCCACCAAATAGCACATGCAAGCAGGAGAGAATTCTTCAAAAAGAAAATCAGTTCACTGTCCTAAGCCAAAAAATATTCATGCCATTGACTAACACAGGAAGGCCAAAGAGACTATTGAATCGCAAAACCCAAAAGTGATACCTAAACACCTGCTATAGCCTATTTCAAGCAAAGTTGATGGATGCAGAAAATATCAACAAATTATGAAACTATAGACACAAAGAATCAGCCGTTAATTGGCTTGGATAAAAACAAAACTATGATTCTGTTAGGACCTAAAACACTGTAATGAACCAAATAAGCTCCTTATCAAATCTAAATCATAATTCTGAATTCCTCAAATCTGTGAATCTTTTTTTTTTTTTTGGCATGTTCTCCATGCCTGCATCACTGTCGAGAATGGCTCTTTGCAACTAAATTTGAAATTTAATATTCCTACATAAATGATGTTTGCTGATAATTTACCAAACACTAAAAAATGAGGCAGAGATTTCTTGAACATTAAGTTTTAGATATTTTACTCTACAAAAAGAATGTCAAGCACCAAACATGTTCAAGTATTTACTATATATATGACTGTTCATGATGAAAGAAACGCAATTATCTAGGTTTGCAAATACTTCATTAAAATATGAAAGAGAAGCTGACCTGTATCATTTGCCAATGCAACATCTTGAAGATCCTGCACCATCAGACAATCTATTTAGCCTATGCTGGAATTATTTACAAGAGATTCTAGTCATCCAATAATAATATGAGACTCCATAACCATATTATAATTCCATGCTAGGACAAAGTGATGCCAAATACAAATTGGCTTTTGAAGCAAACTGCGACACATTTAAGGGAAGGCAAAAAATTAAAGCATGCCAAGCTATTACACATGGCTTCTTACTTGTGCGTCATACTTTGTGACTTCCCTGTTTGCTAACTGCTAAACATCTCTTATTGAAAAAATAAAAAAATAAATAAAGAATCAGAAACAGCTAGACAAATTTCCAACAGGGAAAAAAAAAAAAAAAACATATCAAGTTCATTAACAACAGAATAGACTGTGTTCCCTAATATTGTTCGACAAGGGAAAAACTAAGTGTGCAAAAAAAGGTACAAATTTAGACGCACCTGGATGCCAAATCATGTTTTACAGTTACAAAAGCAGGCACAAGAAAAAAAGACAAAAAAAAGAAGAAATGAAAAAAGAAAAACGTAAAAAGCACCTAGATGACAGAGAAATGATTTCTAATAAAGATGCCTTACAAGAGAAAATCAGAACAAAAATGATATCAGGAGTTTAACTTACAGCAGGATGGTCAGCATAAGCCATTTCAGCATCCACAATTCTCTGTGGATCAGCTTCTCGAGAAACAGGATAATCTCCACCATTTAGAGAAGCATTTTTGAAGTCCGTATCAGATCCTACAGGAAATGTAGGGTTCATCATTAATTCTTCATTACATAGATGATTAGAATCTCGGTCCTTGTCAACATGCCCTGAGCTCATGGCTAGGCCCCCATCTTCATTAACATCCCCTAGCTTGTCATTTTCAACATCATCCTGAGTTCGGTCAACATTTACAGAAGTGAGGTTAATGCATCCACCAATCTCTGAAGATATATTTGCAAGCAATGTGTCTGCATCATCAGCAGGTGCAGAACCATCAGCCTGAAAATCTACTCTGATTTCTGCTGGAGCGCCAGCTTTGCTTTCTTCCAACAAAAGTTCCCCTTCCCTTGATTCAGTTTCAACTGCAACAATATTTTGTTTATGATGTTTTAGAACTTCAATGTCATCAAGTGTTTTTCCATCACTCACATCCCTTAAATCAACCTCCCCAAATACTTGAGTATCCATCATATCCGATGGCAGAATTGATGTATCCATCTGCAGAGAACCATCTGTGCCAGTAAAGCCATCCATGAGAGCCAACCCATCCACCATGTCACCAGCATCTCCAGAAATCAGTTCAGTGTGCGATCCATCAAAATGCAGAATAGCAGTGTGGTTTGCAGCATCTGTAACTTCCATGTTCCCTTTATCAACTTCCATTTCAGTTATTTCCCCCAATATTCCATGTTCTGAAGATCTGTAATCAGAAAAATTAACAATAGCACTCATTTGCCCTTGCTTCTCGGTCCAAATGAGATTCTCAGCAGGTTGTCCATCAACATCTTTTCTGCAAATAACAGGCTCAGTGCTTGCTTCCAATTCATTAACTTGAGCAACAGCTGGTCTACTAGAATCCTTTGCCACTACAGAAGCATTGTTATCATCATTGACATCAATCTCTATTCTACTCAAATCAAATGTTTCACCGTGCAAACATGTCAGCTCTGCCGACATACCTGAAAGACCAAAATTTAATCAGCTTGTATCTTCATAAGCAAATGAAATTTGGTTGCATGAATAACAATAAAATCAAATGAAGTATGCATAATTTAAAGACAGGCAAGAAAACCAGAGGTTATAAAAAAAATTCATGTCCACCGAAATTTAGCCTGCATATTCACAAGCTGGGAGTGAATCAAGTGAAACTCATAGCACAAGCTGAAAGACAAAAAAAAGGGGGGGGCAATCATACCACTCATGAAATACAACTAGATTCTGTTGTAACATTCTTCTGTTGAAAATATATAGAGGGGATGTCATGGTTATTCAACTTCGATTGGTACAACATGAAAAGATGTTCCTAAATTGTGTACTGTGGGACTATAAGAGCTCTCAAAGTTAATAGGAGAGTCACATTGATTGTTATAACTAAAGCCAGGACATAATCAGACAGAACAAGTCATTACAATTTAAACCAATAAATAAATTACAGCAACCAAGCATGCTGAAGATTTTGCAAAATGCACTCACCGGTCAATACTGGTTCACTGAAAATTTCTTCATCTAAGGATTGTCTCTGAATCATTAAAATCTCAGTGCGTGTGCACGGAGCTTTCTTTCGTATGCGACGTATGTCTTCAGTATTAGTTAACTGTTGGCGTATAGTACTTGACAGGGGGGAAATGGAAAACCATCAGCAGTATTTAACAGATGATAAGAATTCTAGGACACCCAAATATTTAGTGCATGATTGAAATTTATATTCTTAAACTCATTGATTATGCAAGTCAGGGTCAGAAAAATACTTGGGTGCTGAAAGACTGAACCACCAAGCACCATTTCTCAAAACAAATTATAGCATATACTGCCACTGAAGCCCGGTAGACAAAAGCACAAAGCTATATTAAGCCTAATGGGTAACCCATCTTCATGCAACTATATCAAAGGGAGTCAGAGTTGTTCAACAAAGCTAAAGGGATCATTGAACTGCAAAGACAATGAGCTTATGCAACAGGTAGATAGAAGAGACTCTTTCAAGAAACAGCAGAAGCAACATACTTAATTTAAGTGTATAAATTGTATGGGTCAACAAGGATGGGGGAAAGGGCTTGTAAAAGACAATAGCTAGCAGAATTTTCCTATTTTATTAGTTCAATAGTTTGACATGCAAGAGAGGCTTGCTTTACTGCCAGACTCTTAAACCAAGTATAGATATTTACTACTACAAATAGCAGTTGACAACAGGTAACTTATGAAAACAAGAGTGAAATGAAAAAAAAAGTCATACTCGCCATGCAAGACCATTGAATCATCCATAAGCACCTTCCTCTTCATGGCACTAGGACGAGATGCAGACCGGGCACGTTTCATTGATGCCACTTCAGGTGCAGGTGGAGTAGTTTTCACTTTCAGAACTGAAGATCTTCTTCCAACTGAAAAAACAATATGCAAGGTCAAACATACCCACATATTTATAAAAGTCACCTTTTCTCAAAGCAAGTCCAATGAACCTTTTTTCTTGTTATATATGCACAGCTCATGAGTCATGTTACAGCATGGCATTCTAAGAGGCATCAAGAACCATATACCTAATATAGAAGATAGCAAGTCATCATCATCAGGAATGGAATCCACGGTCCTCTTTGATCTAGAGACACCAAAAGAATCAACTGAATTTAAACTCTGCACAGTTAGTGAACTTTCTGTAAAACTACGCTTTTTTCCAGTAATGTTGGTTCCAGCACTGCTTCTGTCACCCCCATCTACAATTTCTTCGACTGGAGTTGACTCAACCAGCAAATCATTTGGCTTATCAAGAAGGCCTTGAGGTACAGAAAGCAACTTTTCAGGTGTAGGCAATTCAGAAGTCAAGGAACTATTCAAGTTCTCCAACTGATTATCACTAGGGAATGTATTGTCTGGTTGCTCGTCTTGCTTCCCACCATCTGCTTGAATTTCTACAGGTAAATTGAGTTCAGATATCTGATTTTCCATTGATTGTATAACATCAGTCACATGGCATTTTTCACCTGCAAGGGTAAGAGATCCATTAAACATTAAAAAGTATAGCTTGTAACATGTACAGAAGATTCAAACAACACCTTGCACAACAATTTACTCAAAGTTCATTCATATAGCTTGTAGAACAAACCTTGCACCTTAGTGGAAATTCCAGAAGCATGGAATGCTTCCTCCCCACTGGACATCTCCAATGAACATGGTGCAAGACCTTGTGTTTCAGGTGGAAGCTGAAAATCATCATTATTAATCCCATGAAATGATGAATCAGGTCCACTCATGTAGGAATTGCATGCACGGAGCACACCATTGTGTGTCTTTTCTCCATCAACATCTTTGCTCAAAGAATCAGGATCCTCTGGCCCTTGGTGAGCTTGAGCATCACCCTCTGGGGCACCAGCCAATTCCAATGGACAGCCAGTATTCGCATCTACAGCTTTTCCGAGTGAGCTCAAGTCTTCCACAGCATTAGCAATTTCAAGATTATCTGGTTCATGTAACCTGACTCCTGTGGATTCTCTGCACTCCCCATTGATTTTATCGACAGAGGGCACAGTGACCTCACCATTGCAGACAACGTTATTTATCACTTCTACATTGTCTGATTCATCTAATGCACAAACCGCCCCATCTGCTGCTAAACAATCTATATTCACTGTGGTAGATAGTAACTCTCCTGGTGACTCTGCTTGATTGATTTCCAAATCACCAGAAAGGCAGCCATTCTCCTCAGCAGGTATGCACACAACAGTATCACAGTTTAAATGATTGCCCAAAGACAAATTCATTGTGTCATCCCTGTGATGATTTGGCTTACTGGAAGCATTTCCAGTGCGCTCTATGCCATCGGTCAAATTGTTATCTTCTGATTTTAAATGATCATCACAGGCTAGACCATCCTGAACACTGGACAAGTTTGACTCTTCTACTAACCCAGGAGTGGAAGGAGCCTGAGCATAGTCCAGAGATTCAGAATTTGAAGCTTGACTTACCATCTGCTCACAAGGGTAAACCATTTTCATCAGCTAAAATTATCCTCCCACTTCCAAGAAAAATGATAAATTCAACAAATTACATTAACAAAAATCAATGGACCACATTAAGAGGAAAAAAAAGTATTGGGTGAAGGGAATAAGTGACTACTAGAGGTAAGAGAACATATTTCGGATTTCCATATCAACCTTGTTTCTAGTACCATTCACTGGCATGGCTTCTGCAGTTCCAATCACGTCATGATCTTCCTCTACTTTTGGTTCCAATGGCTCAGCAGACGTCTGAAGACTCAGCCTGCAAAAAGGGGGTTGATATTATGAATCAATCACCAGGTTAACTATCCACACATATTCTATGAACTTATATTTTCAAACTTTGCACATTGTAAATGATTCCATGAATCAACAATCACTAATTACCCACAATAATAATAATAGCCTTGTGATGGACTATTTATTATGGAGTGGATGTTGAGCCAGGCATACATTACATGCAAGCTATCTATTTCCTTTATCTTAACCAAATGCAACCATTAAAACCTCATTAAAACCACAACATCATATGCTTATACTCTAGACTACAAACACTAAATTCAGCAATATGCATATAAAAGAGCAATTTTTAGATAAAAGGTTAGTATCCTATCTGTGACAGTTTGCCTTGAGGGGTGTCTATGCAAACTAAAGTACACACAAATGATACACTCATCCAGCAACAGAGCAATTTATTAATATCTCCATTTATGTGCATTGTGCTCTCACCAAATTAACTGCAGCTATAATGACATTACTATTGGGCACAAAGACTTGACCAAAGATAACAAAACATAGTCCATGTATAAATAATATGAATACGAATTATGCTCAATCACGTACTTGAAAATGAATTCTAATTTGCATTTATTAATATAACACTCAAAATATTAGCATTTGGTAACTGCAATCTGAAAAAACATCTATCTATGGGACAAGCACAAGGCTGTCTTTCAAATAGTATCTCCCCGCCATCCAAAAAATGAATAAAACAAATTGGAGTTTGAAAGTATGTGAACAAATGAACACACAATCACATGAAAGGTTTGAAAAGGAATCAGATAGCAAAGTTGTAGAAATCCATACTCTGAAACTTCATCAGACCTTGGAGCTGCAACCTTGTCTAGGAACAGGTCCTGTTTATAAGCAAACCATGAAAGAAAATTTAGAAATCACATAATACAATAAAGCGAGCTAGTGGAGTATGAAACAGATTTATCCAACACCATAAAAAAAATGGATGATAGGAGGTATTGAGAAAATCTCATGCATAGATGCAGAGTGGTGCACCCATGCATGTGGCACATATGAGGGTTCCTAATTTAAAAATATGGTTGAACATATCTACAATCACTAAATACCAGTAAAACTGTAAAACCATATTGACCAAATTGCAATTCAATGTAGATTCCAAGCCATCTTGCAAAGATATATAGACGCAAGCAGAAGAAAATTACCTCTTCAAGGTCCAAATCAACATGAGAAGTGTCACCGTCACCAAACCGCTCTGAAAGCAACCCCAAAATATATCAGAAATCCATTAAGTGCATAGCCATCTCTATAAAATTAAATGCAATATTCCCATGACTTGCAAAGGCATACACTAACCATCCAATCCAAATTGTGATGTGGAGTAAACAACACCATCCATTGTGTCTTGGAGGGTAATCTGCTCCCTTGCACTAATGTGATGATCAACATAGTTGCTGCAATAAAGTGCTGTGTCAATATCCAGATAAAAAGGGCATAGGTTCCTAGCAGGAAATTGACATATTATGATTCAGACCTATATTCAATCAATAGACAGGGAAAATGAACACTTTGAAATTCTCCAGAATCTTCTACAATCATCAGAAGTTTGCAGCAATACATTACCATACAAGTACCAAAAAAAAAAAATCAAGCCATATAATTAGTCCAGCAGAACAGGCCATGCAGTAACTTGAAAAACTTAGATTGTCAGGCATCTAACAATTACTGGATAAAGACCAGTGCATATAATGGTTGGACCCTTTTAAGAATGAACCCACAAGCAAAAAAATCAGCTCCAGATCTTCGCCAGATCAGCATGTATCTGGAGCTCTTTTGAACTACAAAAGTAAACCATGATCTATAACAGATTAGCTTCAGTAATCAACATTATTTGGATGTTTTGGAACTAACCCTTGAAAAATATCATTGTCTGGAAGCTCAAAATCATCAAGATCAAAAGTCTCTGGCAAGGTGATGGAGTGATATGGGGCAGTTGATTCTTCTGGTGGTAAATCAACAGCAGTGGAGCGGAAAGCTTGCTTTACCTTGAGCAAAGCCTCACTGCAATCATCAAAAAGGTAACTCACCTTTCTAGAATATATCCTCACCACACCAAGCAGAAGATGGCTAGACAATCTCAGTGCAATTGGTACGTCGGGAAAAAGAATTGAATCTGCTCAAAAACAGAAGATACATGAGCCAAGAAAGAGTGAATAATCAAAAAAACAGGAAGCAGTGAGAAGCCAAATCGAAATTTATCAAATCCATTCAAATGAATCTCCGACTATGATGGTACCAGAAGATAAGCATGAACATGGAATGAAGGATAATGAACAACTAAGCATCAATGTGCCATATATGAGACAATCAACGGACAACAAATACAAACCGCATCAAAGAGTACACAAATGCTCCAACTCATATAACTGCTCTGAATTTCAATGTTTACTTGTAACAGATGGACACAACTTAACTTTCGACACGCATCTACCACTAGCCTAGGATTAAAATATACTCAATGCTTGCAGGTTCACATAATTCTCTAGTGCTATAGAATTGATACATTTATTCAATCAGCATAAATTACAGCGGCACTTTCTATTTGAATACAAAAGGCCCGACAATTAACAATCATCCCAGATCAAGGAAAGAACTAACCATGCTGGTTCCTCTACATCAAACACCATTCTTATTTTCCAAGTGAGTTACCCTATCCAAAGTATGCTCAATGTAATAGGAATTGAACAAAAAAGATAATTTTCACCGATAACGAAGGATCCCATTGGCTCGTAACAGCTTGTTAGCAAATCCGTTCAAGAAGAGGATGATAAATCAACTATTTTACTTCCCGTGGATCATAATTACCACGGGGGAGATCCTTTTAGTAATGTTTACGTTTCCATGTATATCAACGATGATAAATCAAATCAATTATGTACTACGTTCAAGAAGAGGAACATGTTATTGTTGATTCATTGCAATGTGGCAATGAAGCTTCAGGCTAAAATTTCTGCTTTTGTTCATGGTGGTTTTGGTTTGGTTTCTTTTGGAAAGCTGGCAACACAAAGTTGTATCCATGAAAAAAGAGGTAGCTTTGGAGTTTTCTTCCTCGTACTCTATTTTGATTGATTTGAATGAAGAGCAATAATAGTAATTGAAGTGGAGGATGGCCCCTTTCTCAGTCAGAAGAATTTTTAAGCAGTGCAATGGAACTAGGACAGAAATAATACTACATTTTCCTTCATTAATTTCTGCTTTTAGATAGCAAGTAGATTGGAAGGTTTTGGTTTCCTTCAAGCATATTACATGTGTTCAAGAGGTGGTGTCCCAAAAAACATCTTGCTTAACTAGTTAGTAAAACAAAAAACAAAAGGCAAAGCCAGTTCTAGCAATAATTGCAATTTAATGTCAATGGTCACAAAGCGATAGAAATATAAAGACGGCAGGAGATCGACTAATAACCTAATAAGACAGATGACCAGATCACGAATAATCTGAGTAAATAAAATTATTACTGCTACAACAACTAAAGAAAACTTTGGTAAATGAGAGATAACGTCATTTTCATTTTACTCGTAGATACAGGCAACTCAAAATATCACTATATGCTCCAACTGTCCGGAAAAAAATACAGGTACATCCCAGAAGGAAATTAAATATAGCAAAACAACAAACCCCGTGGAACAGTGGTGTTCCACTTCATCAGTCATTAGAGCGTCGTGGTATCATTTCTTTCTCGAAAGAAATCAAACAAATTGAAAGTAAATATTGTACAAAGGTAGATAAAAACTAACCTACAGAGACACCAATATCAGTATCAGCGACCTGATTCTTCCGAAGCTTCCTCTCCAGATGAGCAGCTATCCAAATTGTACCCAAAGGCCCTTTCTTGGCCAAAATAAACTGTGAATAAAACATTTCTTACTTCTGAGTTATTAAACTCCACCCACTTCAGTTCTCATACAACAGTCTACACCCTAAATCTTCAATACTATCTTATCCACTACCCAATTTAACTTCTAAACCAAACCAAAGCATTTCAAAGCCCACGAATTTGCTTAATTTACAACAGAAACCCTAATTTTCAATACAGCACTTCGTTCGCTCTAAATTCTCCACAAAAAGCTCTGAACTTTCAATTATCGATTATACGCCCCAGCAATCAAAGTGAATAAGAACACTTCGAATTTAGCAACTTAGTATGATAAACGACCAGAACCCTAACTTCAATACCAGAATGACCCCTAAAAACCCTAAATTTATACTTGCGCCATGAAATTGAACACGGTTAGCAAAACAAAACCCCCAATTTTGCATCCAAAAACAGAAACCCTAATTCGACTTTCTAGCTACCACACGATCTCAGAAACTTCCAAACACAACAAAACAGCTCCATGTCCACGAAATTCGAACGATTCACCAATCAGAAGCTTCAAAAAATTGCAAAAGAACCCGAAACCCTAGCTTCCCCGAATCGACAACGTCTTCGAGGTGTAATTGGTTTGGAGGGGAAGTTGACGTGAAGAGAGACTGAGTTTGAGCGAGTTGAGAAAGGTCGAGTCAAGGATCGAACAGAGAGAAAATCTAAAAAACAGAGGGAGAGATGTAGGAAAATAAAATCTTTTTGGGAGGAGTAAAGTAAAATAAAAGGGCTCTTACTCTTTGCTCTTGTATTTTTTAGATTACTACTATTATTTATCATTTATTTTAATTTGTTAACGTTGTTGGGTGGCTCGTGTGTTTGTTTACTTTTCTTGCGCTACTGCTGTTGATTGGGTGCTCCCAGCTGTGTTTGGCTTTGATAGAGCGTTTTCAGCCGTCCGATTTGCAAAGTGGTTTTTGAATGTTTGATCAGGGGGCTCCAGATCTAATTGTTACCGCTCTTCTTTTTTGCTTTCATGGCGCCTTCCCTTCCAATGCAGAGAGTATTTGAAAAGGTTATAAAACTTATTTTTTAAAGTTGTTTTTTATTTAAATAATATTTTTTTATTTTTAAAATTTATTTTTAACATTAAATTAATTTTTAAAAAATAATTTAAAGCAAAAAAATAAAATTTTAACGAAAAAAACATGATAAAACTCGCTTTCAAATACCCTTGAAAATATTTACCAGACATTATTTTTAAGAAAACTATTTACCTACATTAACAAATTAAAATTTAAAAAAACCAAGAACGAGTGTTTTATTATAAATCTTTTTATAAAATATTATTCATTACAGTAATGTTTTCTTTTTTACCTTTACATAGTTTTTTATAACCAATATATCTTTTCAATATCAATTTTATTATTCAATGTAAAATATATTATGAATTAGGCTTTATACTTTTTTAATTTATGTTTTATAAAATTATCCTAATCTTACTACTTGAATTGTAAGTTTGACAATTTAATCCGATTTACTCGAGTTTTTATTCTATTTTTCTAGTTGACTTTTTTTTTCAAGATTTGATTAATTATGAATTAAATTCGTGATTTTTTTATTTACTTTTTATGAAGCTATTTTTATCTCATGACTCGGGTTAAGGGTTTGGCAAACTAACTCGAGTTGACTCAAGTTGTTTTTTGCATTTTTTTTATTGGTTTTTTTTCACTTTTATCTTTTAACATTGGATTTATTATGAAATGATTTTCATAATTTATTTTAATTTACTTTCTTTTTTATTGTCTCTGTCTTTTGACCTGAGATACGAGATTAACAAATTAACTAGAGTTTACTCGAGTCATTATTTTTTGTCATTTTTTTAATGGATTTTTTTCAGTTTCATAATGCAGCTTCTGGTTTATTGTAAATTAGTTTTTGTAATTTGTTATGATTTATTTTCAGCTAAATTATCATTGTCCCATGGCTCTGCATGCATGCGGGTTAACAAGTTGGTTGAGGTTTACTTTGATCGATTTAATATGTTATTATCTTAATATTTATATAAAAAAATATTATCTTAAATATTTATTTTTAATAAATCTATATTTTTATTAGTTATCTAAATTATTTTTAGACCCTTTGAATTGATTGGTGAATTCCCACACGGTTTTTTTTCTACTATAAAAGCATTTGCATTGCTTGAATAATTTTTTATGTTAATTTTTTTTTTCCGACTCGTGATACATTGCTAGTTAATAAATATTATTCACTAGAGTAGAATCGTGATGAATTTCTCTTGGCTAAAAAAAGGATATCGAGCAGGGAATTAGGATTTAAGGGCGTAATGATTATTTTACCATTAATCAATGTTATTTTAATATTGTTTTGGAGTAGATTGGTTTTTTTGAATTTTCTATAACAATTAAACTACTTAAATATATCCCGAAACAAAACAGGGCGGCTTAAGCCCAGGCAGGTGCTTTCATATCTTTTTGTATTTTTATTAAAGTTAAATTACTCAATTACCTCTCGTTTCAAAATTAACAAAGTTATTTTTTAGGGGTATTTTAGTATTTTTCATTGTAATTTTTAATGTTGATGTGAAGTTAATTTGGGTATTTTTATATTTTAATATGAAAAAAAAAACTCTATCAATGAATATAAGATTATTTGGTTATTAAAATGATGTTGGGGAGTGTGACCGTGGTTGTTTTTTTTTAAATTCTCATGTTGGAATATATTAAAATAATATTTTTTTATTTTTTAAAAATTATTTTGTATTAAAATGATTTAAAATATATAAAAATAATTAGTTCACGCTGGGTTGATTTAACATGCTTTTACTAATTAGAGTTTATTTATTGTTACTTTCAAATCAATGAACCCTTCACGCTGGGTTGATTTCAGTTCTATATTATCATGCAAGCTTCTATTTATTGCTATTTGTTAGGTTTATCTCCCTCGACAGCATTTCTTTTTCATGGAAATCATGCTTGCATCCACTGTAATTTTAAAAGTCGGTTAGAAAATCTTCCACGTACATTCACTCATTTAATTACATAATTAATATTCCAATTTTTTCTTCATAAAAATCAAGCTTGCATTTATTATAACAACAAAGCACTGCCAGAATTTATTTATATATATAAAAAAAAACGATAAAAGTTCAAACAAGAAATATTTTGTTGTTGTTTACCGGAGGAAATTGGGATGGAAAGTTCTCATCGGTAATTTCTGTTGAAAACAGCGAGGGAATAAACAAAATGGTGGCGTTTGATCGGTGGTTTCAGAACTTGAAACTCCTCTCTTCAACCACATTTATTCTTCTTGCTTGATTTCAATTCAAGCCCTAACCCCATTTATTTGAAATTTTAACAGCTCATTTCAATTTAAACCTCTAAAATCCGAGAACCCAACTCGCCACCGCCGGCGCAAGCTTTATCCCCTGGTTCCATTTCTTATCGTGCTTCACCCCTCCACATAAGTATATTCACTAATTTGTGTTAGTGTTTTTGTTTATAGTTTTTTGTATTTTGCTTGTATATTTAAGTGTTTTGATTTTTTAAGTGATAGTTTTGTTGTATTAGCGTGTGATTTGCATTTTAGAATTTGTTTGTGAATTGAGATATATATTTAATTTGTCAGTTCATGAATTTAAATGTGATCTTGTAATCCAAGTATGCTAAAATTAAAGAAATTATAAGTAATTTAACGAGTACAAGTTATTTTATGGTTAAGATAAAAATTCAAGAAAAATTGATTGCATGCGGGATTGATAATAATTAAAGTGACAACTCAAGTTAAACAGCTTGAGTTTAAAAATAAATAAATAAATAATAACAATTAAAGTATTAATTGATGTCGTTGTTTATTGACAATAAAAAGATATTAAAATTTATAATGCTTACGATATAGAAAGTCATGATAATAGTTATGATGATAATATTTATAGCAGTGGCTATAATAATTAATAATATCAATGGTTTTGATAGTAGTTGTTATGACAATGGTGACATTAATAGTGGCTATAACATGTTAATTGGTGATAAGAGTGGTTAGGTGGTGCCAATAACTAATGGTTGTGGTGGCAGGACGATGATTATTATTTTGATGACAGAAATGAATGAGAGCTACGATGATAAATTGATAAAATAATAACTATACTAATAAAAAAATAACAATGGTAGTAATAATAGTAAAATAGTGATGATTATTATTATGGTAATAATACTGGCTATAGTTAAAGTGGTTAGTAAATGATGTATCGATTGGTTAATTATAATTGTTTTTTATTAAATAACTAAACTTGTGTTTAGTGTTAAGTTTTAATTTTTAAATAATTTTTCTATTTTTTTTGATGTGATGTAATGTTATTTGTTTTTTATTGAGTTAATCTATTGTATTGGTTATTTATATATTTTTTTAAATTATTCATGGGTGGAATTCTATTTAGTTCATTAATGTTCACTATCTATATTAATTTGGTATTTAAATATTCAAACTATGAAATGAAAACTCGCAGATCTACATAATTTATTCTGCATTGTTTAGATGAAAAGTTAATAACAAGTCTTGGATCGTTGCTGGTTTTTCAAATTCATGAGATTTTGTTTGTCACGTCTATGGGTTTATCGTGAGCAGCTGTCGGCTCAGAGATCATGGATTAAAAAAAAAATACTAATGGAATATTATGTCAGTATAAAAAATTGCCGCCGGGATAAAAACTCTGACGAGAATATTATGTCAGTATTTCATCGGCAACTTCCAATACTGACAAGATTTTCTGAACACTGGCATAATATTTAGTTGGCACTAGAAATATGGCCCGTAATACATTGCAGGATAATATTTTTATATAAAAAATATTAAAAAAATTAAAATCTAATAGTGTTAGTTTTTTCTACAAAGTTATATCTAAGAGTATTGAATCTGTCTGTTATTCCTGACCCAAGTTATATTTATAATATTATTAAACTTGCATGACCCAAGTTTAAGTGAGTTTTGTTGCAATATCAAACCTGGAGCCTTGGATATCAGTCTGGCTGCAAGGTCTTGTTATAAAAGTGTGATAATTAAAAAGAATAAAATTTAATATTACATAATAAAATTTTAAAAAAATTAATTGAAAAGAAAAAAACAATAAAGCAAACCATTATTCCGATGAATAATGCTTTGCAATGAGGGGTACAATAAAATCCCCTTATGAGATCACAATAATCTAATGAACAATAAACAAAACAAATCATAAAGTTTAATTCTTAATCAAATCGATATCAAAAGATGAAATTGAAAGAAAAAAACTACTTAAGAAAAAGAAAAAAATTAAATGAATTGGTTTAACCCGTCAAATCTGTGATTCGTGTTATGAAATTGGAAGAAAAAAGATTGATGTCTTTTAGTTATAGTTAATTATAGTATTTAAAGAAGAAATTGAAAGAAAAAAACAGTAAAGAAAAAGAAAACAAATTTGAATCAACTGGGTTAGCCCACCAAATCAGGTTAACTCGTCAAACTTAGGATTCGTGTCACAAGAGTGTGATAGCTAAATAGAAAAAAATTAACATTAATAAACTAGAGTGAAAAAAAAAGATTAATTAAAAAGAAAAAAACAAAGGAAAAAAAACCTATAGGAAGAAAAAAAACTAATGATGAAAAAGAAAAAAATCTGAATTAACTGGGTTAACCCGTCAAATCTAGAATTTGTGTCATGAAAGTTTGATAACTAAATAGAAAAAAAAATTTACGGGTTAACCCAGAATTAGCTGGGTTAACCCGTCAAATTCAAAATCCGTATCATGAAAGTTTGATAACTAAATAGAAAAAATTTAATACTAACAAACTAAATTAAACGAAAAAATTAATTAAAAAGAAAAATCAGAAAAAAATATGGATTAACCCGTCAAACCCGAAATCCGTGTCATGAAAGTTTGACAACTAAAGAGAAAAAAATTTAACATTAACAAAATAAATCAAACAAAAAAATATTCATTAAAAAGACAAAAAAAAAACTTAACAGAAAAAAATAACAACTCAGCATTTTATCGTGAACTGCACTAAAAAAAATTAATTAAAAAGAAAAAAACTTTGGGTTAACCTGTCAAACCCGAAACCTGTCAAACCCGAAACCTGTATCATTAAAATTAGATAACTAAATAGAAAAAAATTTATCATTAACAAAAAAAAAAATTAAACAAAAAAATATTTATTAAAAAAAACTTATAAAAAAGTAAAAAAAAAAATAGTTTAGCATTTTACTATACACGTATTGTACTACTAAACAGTTTTAGCTATTGTTATAATTGTCCAGTTTTGTAGTTGTGAAACCTTCAACACGTGTTTACTTACTGGAAAAACCTTTTTTCACATGTAAATAAAATATCAAATTAAAAGTTTGTTCTTCTGTTATTAACGAAGTTGCTTTCAGGTACACTCAATGTTAGAGAAATTGTTTAAAATAAAAACAAATAAGGATTTATAAGCCTCAAATTTTTATTTTTAAGGTATTTATTTATTCCACGTAAAGATAACATCTTTGAAAACCCCTCTAAAACCATGAAAATAGAGGACAAAAGAAAGAAAAATATTTTTTTCCGTATAAATATTCTTTATGCAGTAATAAGTTTTATTAGTCTTGAAAACATTTCAGTGAAATATTATGTATTTTAATATTATAGATGTTAATAAAACTATATGATTGTTGATACAATAATTATATTTTAAATTAAACCGAATAATTGTTATTTAATTTTATTCTAACAATAATAAATATCAAAATTAATTATGAGAATTAAAAAAATTAATTTAGAAATGAATTAAAGAAATCAAAATTAATTATTACTATTCAATTTTATTCCAATAATTATAAATATCAAAATTAATTACAAGAATTGAAGTGTCGAGTATTATCTTTTAATATTATAAATATTCATACAATAATATCAAGAAGCCCGTTATAAGATCCCATTTATTATAGCTTTCACTTAACTTATTATACAATAAAAACATATATTTATATTTCTTTTAATATAAAATAAATATTTTATTTATTTATTTATAAACTACACCAACACTCAATGCAATAGCCAAATCTTCATCCCTGCATAAATTATATTTACGTACACTAAACATATTAATCACATTTTTTGTAACCAAAAACAAACGTCATCTGGCTCCAACAAATAACGACATTGTTCATGACTTTCACTACGTGAAAAGATTTACTATTTAATTACATTAAAATATTATTTATATATATTGAAAGTGTTTTTCTTAAGCGTGTAGTGTTTCTCAAGATTGATTTATTTATCTTGCTTGGATGTTAAACATTAAAAAAATATTGGTTTAATTATAAAGTACTAGATAAATAGCTTACGGTGTAAACACGCCTGGCTAAATTTTTAATAATATAAAAAATAATATTTCAGTAACACTTTATTTTTAAATAAGTTAGAAAAATCTAATTAACTTATATGAGTTTAATAAGACAATGTGTGCACGAGTGGCTACTGTTTAGGCTGTACAGTCGTGTGAGCAAGCAACCACACC
>Ga0325403_1000030_pt1 | contig 59507 bp, 54 predicted proteins | sample PopdelMetagenome_19_FD_205665 | JGI IMG/M metagenome (GOLD analysis project Ga0325403, IMG submission 205665) | Populus deltoides microbial communities from Bellville, Georgia, United States - Xylem-PdKOR-R4 | ecosystem: Host-associated > Plants > Phyllosphere > Stem > Wood/Secondary xylem... | reverse complement strand
CTATTTTGCGCCCCCCCCCCCCCCCCCCCCCTTGAGATACCCTCTATATGCATAGCTTTGAGTGACATTATTTGTTTGAGTGAATATTCATACACCCAAAGATTACACTCACATAGTTAACTGACATCTGGCCTATTTTTGGTTGAGCAGGAACATGATGCTTCTTCTGTGGCTGGGCACGGGGTTCAATCAGATGAAATGGTAGCTTGTGGCATCTTTCACTTGATATCAATTAAGAGCGATGCTTATATTTATTTTATGCTTCCCAGGATATCAACATAATTGCAACATACAGTGACACTTCTGGTGCTGTTCGAACGGGTAGGGTGAAAATGAGTGACCTGTCTCCTTCTTGGGTCTTGGAAAACCCTGCAGATAAAAATCATGATCAGCCAAAGACTTCCCAGGTAACTTCAAGTGACTTTGTTGAGTTTCTTTACCATGAAAGGAGGATTATTTGTGTCATGACTTTCAACATGAGAAACGGTGTCAACAATCTTTAAGAGCAATATCAGTTTTAAGATTTCAAGATATGTTTCAACCTCAATTTTCCTATTTGATTTAGTTCAGTAGATGAAGTTGCAGACCTGAAAGGCATTTTTCTCTACCTCTCCATTAGTTTCAGAAATTAGAAGATTCATCAAAAGCTGGAGCAACACATGAAGATGATGTGCTGCATTCTGCGAGGGATCATCAATATGGTGAAGGTGGAATTCCATCTTCTTTGAAGTTACCAATGAGCCCAGTGAAGCTCCAGCGCCAGGTGAACTGTCAATAACTTCTGCTTGTATGCACTGTATTTGCTTTTCTCAGTTGATTTAGATTATGATGGTTCCTAGCTCTTCAGACAGCACGGAAGGACAGGAGGGTACTCCGAACTTCAGTGCTAATTCAACAAGATAAAGGAGCTGCTGACAGCCAGACAGAAGCAACTGCATTTATATGGTCCAAAAGCCTGGACACTTCTATCAAGGGAAAGTACAGTATATGGAGGAGAGATTTTGATAGTCCAAATTCTGATTCTACTCTGAAACTCATGCGGGACCAGATTATAATGGCCAAAGCTTATGCAAATATTGCCAAATCAAACAATGTAACTACACTTTACAACTCTCTTATGAAACAGTCGAGAGAAAGCCAGCTTGCTATTGGAGAAGCAATGTCTGATGCAGAGCTTCACCCAAGGTACGTCCATTATGTAGTCTATTGCTTTGTTTACAAGGCATATGTTTTGTTTCTCGGTTTTCATGGATGGATATTTCTGTTATGTTTCTCCAGCGCACTTGTTCAAGCAAAAGCAATGGGGCATGTTTTGTCTATAGCAAAGGATCAACTATACGAATGTCCTACAATGTCTCGGAAGTTAAGGGCCATGCTCCAGTTAAATGAAGAGAATGTAAATGCTTTGAAGAAAAAAAGTGCGTTCTTGATTCAACTAGCAGCAAAAACAATCCCAAAACCATTACACTGTCTTCCTCTGCAGCTTGCAGCTGACTATTTCCTATATGGTTATCAAAACAAGAAGTATTTGGACAAAGAAAAGGTTCAAGATCCATCTTTGTTCCACTATGCTATCTTCTCTGATAATGTGCTCGCAACATCTGTGGTTATCAATTCCACTATGCAGCATGCAAAAGATCCACAGAAACATGTTTTCCATATAGTCACTGATAAACTGAACTTTGCTGCGATGAAAATGTGGTTTATTGTCAATCCTCCAGCCAAAGCAACAGTTCAAGTTGAAAATATTGATGATTTTAAGTGGTTGAATGCCTCTTACTGTTCTGTTTTACGTCAACTTGAATCTGCCCGGATTAAAGAATACTATTTCAAGGCTAATCACCCTTCCTCTCTTGCTTCTGGTGCTGACAATCTCAAATATAGGAATCCAAAATATTTATCTATGCTGAATCATCTTCGATTCTATCTTCCTGAAGTATATCCAAAACTAGATAAGATCCTTTTCTTGGATGATGACATTGTAGTTCAGAAGGATTTGACACCACTTTGGTCCATTGATCTACAAGGGATGGTAAATGGTGCAGTGGAGACATGTAAGGAGAGCTTTCATAGGTTTGACAAGTATCTAAACTTCTCGAATCCAAAGATCTACAACAATTTTGATCCAAATGCTTGCGGTTGGGCATTTGGCATGAACATGTTTGACTTGAAGCAGTGGAAAAGGTCGAATATCACTGGGATATATCATCACTGGCAAGATCTGGTAATGCTTCAATCTCATCCTTCTAATAAGTTCCCACCTTTTAACTATTTCTTATGCAAGTTCTATGTCAATGTCTTCTTGGATTGCATTTTGAAATATTACTTGCAGTCATGAACTGGCCATATATGACTACAGTTATGACACTGGGAGAAGAAACTAACATCTTGTCATATACATTTGTATTAGTTTTTATTAAAATAACCATATATCTGTCATTGAAAGTAAAGAAATCAGTTTTAAGGTAGCTGGTTTAAACATGCTTGATATCACGGGAGAACTTGGTATGGTTTCATGAATGGGAGATGGTGTATGCTATGGTTTTGCATCCCTCCGGGAAGGAATAACTGAATGTTGAAGCGGCAAGTTCATCAACTGTAGCTTCTATTCACAACATTTTATTCTTTTAATCTGAGTTTTATATCATTTTATGATTACTCCTTTTGTAACTGGTTGGTAAATTTGTATTGCAGAATGAGGATAGAACTCTTTGGAAATTGGGCTCGTTGCCACCGGGACTGATAACCTTCTATAACCTAACCTATCCACTGGACCGAAGTTGGCATGTCTTGGGACTTGGTTATGACCCGGCTCTTAACCAAACTGAGATAGAGAATGCAGCTGTAGTTCACTACAATGGGAATTACAAGCCATGGTTGGATTTGGCTGTTGCCAAGTACAAGCCTTACTGGTCTAGATATGTACAGTATGATAACCCTTATCTTCAACAATGCAACATTGTTGAAGAATGATTTTTGTCCCCATTTTCTTTTTCTTATGTAATAGTTCTAAAGAAAGAAATTGACAGTGCCTTATAGCTCAACAAAAATTTGTTTTTCTCCCAAAGAAACTTGTTCACGTAGCTTTTCCATATTTTCATGTTTTATTGAGTTATAGCCAGTCAATGCAAGCCTTGAACAACTCATTATCAGACTCAAATCATCGTCCCTGACCATTTCCTTGGTGCTTTCGGTCTTGAAGTTCTCATGGGTGTATTAAAAATGGCATCAATAGCATCACAATCGTATTGACGGTTCGGCCATAAATGGCTAGTTTTATGTTCCTAAATGGGCTTTGTCCAGGATTTGCTTCCAAGCAATGCGTTTTTCAGCAATAGTCTCAGGTTCGAAACTCCCTAATTGGATTCTGAGAATCAAAGAATCATCAACTAATGGAAAATGGCAAGAAGTCGTTTCCCACTACCATGAAATAAAAAAAGCAGGAATTCAAACTGTAGATGTTTCAGTGTTTCCTCCCATTCTCAAAGCATGGTCATTCCTGTCTCACAGGCATGGAAAGTCCCTTCATGCTTGTTTGATCAAGCAAGGATTTGACTCGTTCACTTCCATTGGCAATTCCATCATGGGTTTTTACATTAGACGTGGGGACTTTGACATTGCTGTGGATGTTTTTAATTCCATGAGAAGAAGCAGAGATTCAGTTTCTTGGAATATTTTGATTCACGGGCACCTTGATAACGGTGCCTTAGTGGCAGGATTGTGGTGGTTTACTAATGCTAGGGTTGCTGGGTTTGAACCCAATATTTCCACGATGGTGCTTGTAATCCAGGCGTGTCGCATTCTTGGAACTAAGCATGATGGGCTAATACTACATGGTTATGTAATCAAAAGTGGCTTTTGGGCTATTTCTTCAGTTCAAAATTCTTTATTGAGCATGTACGTGGATGCTGACATGGAGTGTGCAAGAGAGCTGTTTGATGAAATGCATGAGAAAGATGTTATCTCTTGGAGTGTGATGATTGGTGGCTATTTGCAGTGGGAGGAACCTCAGGTTGGTTTGCAGATGTTTAGGAAGATGGTGTTGGTACCTGGGATTGAACCAGATGGAGTGGTTATGGTCAGTGTTCTTAAAGCTTGTGCTAGTTCAAGAGACGTTTGTACTGGGAGATTGGTGCATGGGCTGGTGATTCATAGAGGTTTTGATTGTGATTTGTTTGTTGAGAACTCTCTGATTGATATGTATTCAAAATGTCAGGATGCTGGTTCTGCATTTAAGGTTTTCAATGAGATATCTCAAAGGAACAACGTCTCGTGGAATTCTATGCTATCCGGATTTGTCCTCAATGAAAACTATTCAGAAGCTCAGTCGTTGATTTCTTCAATGAGGAAGGAAAGAGTTGAGACAGATGAAGTAACTCTAGTGAATATTCTTCAAATCTGCAAGTATTTTGTGCACCCATTTCACTGCAAGTCGATCCATTGCGTGATGATCCGTAGGGGCAGTGAAGCAAATGAATTGGTGCTAAGTGCACTGATTGATGCTTATGCGAAGTGCTATCTTATTGAAATAGCATGGGAAGTCTTTGCGAGGATGAGGAGAAGAGACGTTGTTTCATGGAGCACAATGATTTCTGGGTTTGCTCATTGCGGCAAGCCTGATGAAGCTATAGCTGTCTACCAAGAGATGGACAGAGACCTTGTAAAGCCTAATGTCATTACCATCATAAATCTTCTTGAGGCATGTTCTGTTACAGCTGAACTAAAGAGATCAAAGTGGGCACATGGAGTTGCAATTAGACAAGGCTTTGCATCAGAGGTGACAGTTGGAACTGCAGTTGTTGACATGTACTCAAAATGTGGAGAAATTTTGGCCTCAAGAAGGGCCTTCGATCAACTCCCTTTGAAAAATATAGTAACTTGGAGTGCCATGATTGCTGCATATGGTATGAATGGTCTTGCTCATGAAGCTTTGGCTTTGTTTGCTGAAATGAAAAGGCATGGTTTAAAGCCAAACCCTGTGACCACTCTCTCAGTGCTGGCTGCCTGTAGTCATTGTGGATTGGTCGACGAAGGGCTCTCCCTTTTCAAATCAATGGTTCAAGAACTCAGGTTGGAGCCTGGGTTCGAACACTACTCATGCATGGTTGACATGCTAGGTCGAGCAGGAAAGCTTGACACTGCAATAGAAGTGATCAAGACGATGCCTCATAATCTAAAGAATGGTGCAAGCATTTGGGGATCACTTTTAAGTGCCTGTAGAAGCTACGGCCTGACCGAGCTCGGCAAAGAAGCCATCTCCCGTGTTCTTGAGTTGGAGCCCTCGAACTCAGCAGGCTATTTAGTAGCATCAAGCATGTATGCAGCTGATGGTCTGTGGGATGATGCAGCAAGGATAAGAGTATTAGCAAAGGAGAAGGGAGTGAAGGTTGTTGCTGGATACAGCTTAGTACACATTGATAACAAGGCATGTAGGTTTGTTGCTGGAGACGGGTCTCATCCACGATCAGATGAGATATTCTCCATGGCTCAACAGCTACATGATTGTATCAAGATTGACGAAAAAAAAGAAGGAAATACATGGCTAGCAGTCATTGAATGCTTAACCTAGTAGTATTAATAGCACATGACTCCATTAGGAAGGGGTAGTTTGAATTAAGTGAATCGAAGGTGTCCTAAGTTGACAAGACAAAGATTAACAAGTTTGCTAAGTTTCGTGTAGATTACATATTGCAAATAATTAACTTCATATTTAAATGGAATTTGATCAGATTCTTTGCTTCATTTACGGTGGAAGTGCTTTGCATACAAGTCTTCGTATGTTTTTAAAGGCAGATTACTTGGTCATCTAGGTTGTGCATGATTGCTCCAAACTGTTTGAAAAAAATTTATTTTTATTTTCATCTTTGTTTCTCTGATCAACAAATTTCTATTCTTTTTTATATTTATTTTTTCTGTTATAGGGAAATTAATGAAAACATTAAGCTAAGCAAAGGAATGTTTGATCTTCTCATATTTAATTATTCAGAGCATAGTTTTAAACCCGACCAGGGTCAGGCCTAGATCACTCTCTCTCTCTTTTTTTCTCTTCTTCTTCTTCTTCTTCTATGAATTTTACCCACTATATCCCATTGCTGGCCTTGACAGTGAGCTTCCAAAGTTCACCAAAATACTTTGAAGAAATCCAAGTAGGAACAATTCCAATTAAGTTTGTTCTAAGTGGGTATTAGAGCCTCGGATCTTCGAACTTAAGGTATGGCACCTGGTACAAGATCCTAAGATCTTAGAAGGTTGGAAGACTCCCTGGATGCTGTTGACAAGGAACAAACACAAAAATATGAGCAAGTAATGAAGCTACTGGATAAAAATTGGAAAATACGCAAGCTAGTCATGAAGGTAGATTTAGGGAAATGAAAGACCTCATTAGTGGACTCTCATTTTAGCAAGGCTTGATTCTGTAAAGGTCATAACTAGCTACTGATGAACACAGTGCAATGAAGACCTCTCATGCCTCTCATAATAGGGACTCTGCTTCAAGAACATGCTGGACTTGTGAAGAAGATCACCCCTCCCATAAGGGAAGTGAGTGTGAGTATCGCCAAAAGTGAAGATGTTAGGGTTAATCCTAGGGAATATTGAAAGGTGACATGTGCTTTCTTATAGACCAAATCATACCAGTAGTAGAATTTCTCACAAAATGGCACTTATGACTTACCCCTAGTATTGTGGCCTCAGCCCTGAAAAAGGCCTTTTGCGCCTTCAAAAGTGTACTCAAGAGCGAAAGCTTCCACAAGTGAATTTATCAAAGGTTGTTGAAGCACCCCTTGTAGCTAAACCTAGGTCAAAAGCTGAAATCGCCCCAGCAAGAAATAGTGCTGGTGTTGTAAGGAATGTAGCGCCACCTAAGGGCACGAATGATGAAATTCCTATACATAAAACAACAAAACTTCCTCCCGAGGTTAATGGAAATTCAAGTTGTTCAAATCATTTTGTTGAAGATTGCCTGCTGGAGCTGTCAATGAACGTTATGAAGCATCCATAACCACTTTGGAGAATACAAAGGATCTGTCCAAGATTACCTTAGCAGAATTGATAAATGCCTTGCAGGCTCAAGAGCAAAGGCGACTTATGAGGCAAGATCGAGTTACTGAAGGAGCTTTACAAGCAAAGTATCCTGATTCTGATAAGAAGAAATTCTTCAAGAAGAATCAGGTTTCAAACAGTAGTAAGACTATTGTCAATCAATTCTAGAACAAAGGAAAATTTCTTAAGAGAAACTTTCCACCATGTCAACACTGCAACAAGTTAGGTCATCCACCATTCCAGTGCTGGAAAAGACCTGATGAAAAATGCAGTAAATGTCATCAAATGGGACATGAAGCAATCATTTGCAGAACAAAATTTCAGAAACAAGATGGAGATGCTCAAGTTTCCAGTCAAGATGATGAAGATCAAATGTTTGTAGCTACATGTTTTTCAGTCCAGACTTCCTCAGATCACTGGCTAATTAATAGTGGATGCACAAATCACATGACTTTTGATAAGAGTCTCTTCAGAAATTTGCAAACTATTGAAGTTGCAAAGGTCAAAATTGGAAATGGTGATTGTATAGCAGCAAAGGGAAAAGGAACGATTGCCATCACTACCAACTCAGGTACAAAAACTATTTCTGATGTTCTTTATGTACCTGATATAGATCAGAATTTGTTGAGTGTTGGACAATTAATAGAGAAAGGCATGAAAGTGGTTTTCGAAAATCAATCTTGCTATATTTTTGATGCTGTTGGACAAAAAAAATTGCAAGCCAAAATGAGAGGAAAAAGCTTTTCATTTTTACCATTTGAGGAGGAGCACACAGCCTTTCCCACAAAACTGAATGACATGGAAGTATGGCATAAGAGGTTGGGTCACTGTCATCAACAGCGAATGATCAACATGAAGAAGCATGAAGCTGTAAGAGGAGTGCCTTCATTTACTGATTTGCTGCCAAATTATAATGCTTGTCAATTTGGTAAGCAAAATAGAAAACCATTTCCAAAGTCAACATGGAGATCTACACAGAAACTTCAGTTGATCCATACAGATGTTACGGGTCCATTTAGCACACTTTCAATAAAAGGTAGTCGATATTACATACTTTTTATTGATGACTTCACTAGAATATGCTGGATCTTCTTCATGAAATACAAGTCAGAAGTAGCTGGGATTTTTTGGCGATTCAAGAAGAATGCGGAGAATAAAAGCAGATGTAAAATTCAATCCATTCAATCAGACAATGGTATAGAATACATCTCATCAGAATTCAATCTCTACTGTGAAGAAGCTAGCATTGAACATCAATTCACTGCCCCTTACACTCCTGAACAGAATGGAGTCAGTGAAAGAAGAAATCAATACATTATAGAGATGGTGAGATGCATGCTACATAAAAAGAATTTGCCAAAGATGTTTTGGGCAGAAGCAGCCAACACAGCTGTCTTCCTTCAAAACTGACTTCCAACAAAATTACTGGAAGAGAAGACTCCTTTTGAAGTTTGGTATGACAACAAACCTTCATTAAGTTTTTTTAAGATCTTTGGCAGCATTTGTTTTGTTCATGTTCCACAGATCAAAAGGGACAAGCTTGACAAGAAGGCAATGCCAGGAATTTTTGTTGGCTACAGTGATGTTTTTAAAGCCTACAAAGTTTATCATCCTCAAACTCAGAAGATGTTTATTACAAGGGATGTTCATTTCCATGAAGAAAAACAATGGGATTGGGGAGACACACAAAGAAATATGCAGCTGTCAGATTTGTTGTAGGATGAATTAGTTGATAATTCACAAATTATGGGCACTGCAGATTTATTGCAGGATGAATCATTTGATGATTCACCAATTAGAGGCACTCGATCCCTTGGTGATAGTTATCAAAGGAGCAATGTAGCTATTTGTGAACCAGAAGGCTATGAAGAAGCCAAACACAATCCAGAATGGCAAAAGGCAATGCAGGAGGAGATATACATGATTGAGAAGAATTGCACATGGGAACTTGTTGACAGACCATCAAGCAAAAATGTTATTGGCGTGAAGTGGATTTTCAGAACTGAACTGAATGCAGACAGTACTATCAACAAGTATAAAGCCAGACTGGTTGTTAAGGGTTATGCTCAGATTTATGGTGTTGATTATTCAGACACATTTGCACCTGTAGCAAGGATGGACACCATACGATTCTTGTTTGTTGTTGCTGCACACAGGAACTGGAAAGTTTTCCAGTTAGATGTTAAATCAGCTTTCCTAAATGGCATTCTACAAGAAGAAATTTATGTTGAGCAACCAGCTGGTTTTGTGACTCAAGGAAAAGAAGACAAAGTTTATCTACTAAAAAAAGCTCTCTATGGATTAAAACAAGCACCTAGAGCTTGGTATGGCAGAATTGATGACTATTTGACAGGTTCTGGATTTCAGAAGAGTTTGTCAGAAGCAACTCTTTATGTGAAGAGAATCAACGATGATGTGCTCATAATATCTCTTTATGTTAATGATCTCTTAGTGACAGGAAGCAATACAGTGCAGGTTGCAGAATTCAAGCTAAATATGATGCAAGTATTTGAAATGACCAACCTTGGTCTCATGAGTTTCTTTCTGGGAATGGAAATTATGCAAAACAGAGAAGAAATATTCATTTGCCAGAAGAAGTATTCAAAGGAAATCCTGAAGAAATTCCAGATGGATAATTGCAAGCCAACAGCTACTCCTATGAATCAAAAGGACAAATTCAACAAAGAAGATGACACTGCCAGAGCAGATGAAGAAAAATTCAGAAGCTGGATTGGATGCTTGATGTATTTAACAGCAACTCGACCTAACATACTTCATGCAACAAGTATTCTATCTCGGCTTATGCATTGTCCAACCAAAATTCATATGAGAGCAGCTAAAAGAATTCTGAGATACATCAAAGGAACATGTAGTTTTGGTGTTAAATTTTTGAAGTGTCAAGATTTAAAACTACATGGTTTTTCTGACAGTGATTGGGGTGGCTCTATTGATGACATGAAAAGTACCTCTGGATTCTGTTTTAATCTAGGATCTGCTATATTTTCATGGTCATTAAGAAGTAAGATATCGTGGCTCAATCTACTGCAGAGGCAGAGTTCATTGCAGCTACAGCTGCAGTGAATCAAGCATTGTGGTTACAAAAGTTGTTATGAGATTTATACATGGAATAAGAAAAAGCAACTGAAATCCCAGTTGACAATCAAGCAGTTATTGCAATATCTCATAATCCAGTGTTTCATGGAAAAACTAAACATTTTAACATCAAGCTGTATTTCTTGCATGAGGTGCAGAAAAATGGTGAAGTTAAATTGATTTATTACAGGTCTGAAAATCAATTGGCTGATCTGTTTACTAAACCACTTCCAGTAAACATGTTTGAGTTTTTAAAACAAAGGATTAGAGTTTGCAGCTCCTCAAGCAAGGAGGAGTGTTGAAGATTGCTTCCTAGAGTTATCAAGGAAGGAGCTGTCAACAAATCTTTTGTTTCTGTTATTTCTAATTATCATGCTAATAATAAGCTATTATTCTAGTCTCTAGGAATTAGTTATTCTGTTATTATGTTAACAGATCATAGCATGATTTCATGCTATAAGTTTGGTATTTTATTTTTATATTTTTAAATATATATGTGTAACGATTGCATGAAATCATGCAATCAGTATTATTTATTCAAGACGAATAAATTCAATACATATTTGCTGTCTCTTATCTACTATCTTATTTCTTTTCATAAATACTTTTCTTTCAAGCACTTTCACATTTGCATCTATCACAGGTAGCAGAAGATCGTGTTAGCCAAAATAGGAAGGATTCTAACGAGTATTCAAGGGGGTTCTCTCCTGGTTCTGATGTTCGTGTGGACGATGAGTTGAGAGACCCTGATTATTACCATGGTGAAGATCAATTTGAAATAAACAATCCATAAGATGATCCCAGGAATCCGGCTGTCATTGCTAGCAATGTTGGCGATAATGTTGGAGATATTGCTGGTATGGGATCTCATATTCTTGGCTTCTATGCCGAATCATCCATCATTCGATGCCTTTGTTGTTTTTTCATCTCTTCTTTTGGAATCCGCCATGAATTTACTGCCATGTCCAATCAATGAAAATGCTGGAGGAATTGCTGAGATGGCTGGCATGAGTCGCCACATTCATGAGAGGACGGATGCCCTGAATGTATCTGACAACACTGCTACTACCGTTGGAAGGGGATTTGCTATTGGATCTGATGCCACTGATGATGTCTTTGGCTATATATTTTCTATCATTTTTATTTTTATTTATTTTTACTAAAACCTCTTTCTTTAAAATTTAGAAATTTATATTTTCTCAAGTCGCGACTAATATATTTTTTTTGGCTGGTCAATCCTATCCCTTCTCAAATCCCAACCGATTCTCTCTCCCGCCTTTTTGTTTTTCCTCTGGGAAACAAAATCAAAAGATGGTTAAAACAAAAGGAACCTAAAAAAACAACCTTGTAAAATGGACCTTAAAACAATCAAACTCACAAGAGTTCTCCTAAAAAACACCAACGATCCTAAGATTTCATGGTATCTTTTCAAGCGCATTCTCTCCTTACCAGTCACCCAACAATGTCCTCAATCTATTCCCATCATTACCCGCATCCTCATTCGCGCCAAAATGCTTAACGAACTCGATGATTTACCCCAACTTCTCATTGCCTCACAGCCTCAAGAAACCTTGCATACTTCTCTTGTATCATTCATAACAGTTTTAGCGAAATCGGGTCTTTTTGGTAAGGCCATTTCGCAATTTAAATCGTTGCGTTTTCGATTCCCTGAAAACCCACCTATCTATTTGTATAATGTTCTCCTTAGATCATGTACTAAAGAGGGCCGTGTAGATTGTGTTTCTTGGTTGTGTAAAGATATGGTGGCTTCTGGGGTATCTCCAGAGACTTATACTTTCAATGTTTTGATTGGTATGCTTTGTGATTCGGGTTGTTTGGATGATGCTCGAGAGTTGTTTGAGAAAATGCCTGAGAAAGGTTGTGAACCGAATGAGTACAGTTTTGGAATTTTGGTTCGTGGGTATTGTAGAGCTGGGTTTACTAGTAAAGGCTTGGAGCTTTTGGGTGAAATGAGGAGATTAGGGTTTTTCCCCAATAAGGTTGTTTATAATACTCTGATTTCGAGTTTTTGTAAGGAAGGTAAAACTGATGATGCTGAAAAATTGGTGGATGAGATGAGGAAGGATGGGTTGTCTCCAGATGTGGTGACTTTCAATGCTAGGATATCGGCTTTGTGTAGTTCTGGGAAGGTTCTTGAAGCTTCAAGAATTTTTAGGGATATGCAAATTGATGAAGTGCTAGGGCTTCCTCAGCCTAATATTATTACGTATAATTTAATGCTTGGGGGGTTTTGCAAGGAAGGAATGTTGGAAGAAGCTAGGGCCCTGTTTGAGAAAATGAAAGCAAGTGAAAATTTAATGAATAGAGAGAGTTACAATATTTGGTTGCTGGGTTTGGTCAGGATTGGGAAGCTCTTGGAGGCTCAGTTAGTTCTTAAAGAAATGGTGGATATGGGCATGGAGCCTAATGTATACTCATATAATATTGTGATGGATGGGCTCTGCAAGAATGGGATGCTCTTTGATGCAAGAATGCTGATGCGTTTAATGACAAGCAGCGGTGTTTTGCCTGATACGGTAACTTACACCACTTTACTTCATGGGTACTGTCATACAGGGAAGGTATCTGAAGCTAACAATGTTTTGCGTGAGATGATGAGGGATGGCTGCTCCCCGAATAATTATACTTGCAACATTTTGTTGTACAGTCTGTGGAAGGAGGGGAGAATATCAGAAGCGGAAGAGTTGCTGCAAAAGATGAATGAGAAAGGTTACATCATCGATACAGTGACATGCAATATTGTGATTGATGGTCTATGTAACAATGGGAAGTTAGACAAAGCAATTGAAATAGTAAATGGGATGTGGACTCATGGAAGTGCTGCTCTTGGTAACTTGGGGAACTCATATATCGGCCTTGTTGATGATAGTGATAGCAGGAAAAAATGCATGCCTGATTTAATCTCATATTCAACCATAATTAGTGGTTTATGCAAGGCTGGGAGGGTTGGTGAAGCTAAAAAGAAGTTCATTGAGATGATGGGGAAAAACCTGCAGCCTGATTCAGCTATTTACGATGTGTTCATACATAGCTTCTGCAAAGAGGGTAAGATATCATCTGCATTTCGAGTACTCAAAGACATGGAGAAAAAAGGATGCAACAAGACCCTGCAAACTTATAATTCATTGATCATGGGCTTAGGGAGTAAAAACCAAATATTTGAAATTTATGGATTGATAGATGAGATGAGAGAAAGAGGGGTTTCTCCTGATGTCTCAATATACAATAATGTGCTTAGCTCTCTATGTGAAGGGGGAAGGGTTAAAGATGCCCCTTCTGTTTTGGATGAGATGCTGCAAAAGGGCATTTCTCCGAATATTTCATCCTTCAGTGTACTAATTACAGCTTTTTGCAAGGCTTGTGATTTTAGTGCAGTGGATGAGATATTCGAGATTGCTCTGAATGTTTGTGGCCACAAGGAGGCCCTTTACAGTTTAACATTCAATGAGTTACTTGTTGGAGGTGAAGTTGTCAAAGCTAAAGAGCTGTTTGAAACTGCCTTAGATAGATCTTTTGATGTGGGGAATTTTCTCTACAAGAATCTCATTGACCATCTCTGTAAAGATGAGAAGTTGGATGATGCTAGTGGCATTCTACACAAGTTGATTGACAAAGGATACTGGTTCGATCCTGCATCATTCATGCCTGTGATTGATGGTCTTGGTAAAAGAGGAAACAAGCATGAGGCTGATGAACTTGCAGAGAAAATGATGGAAATGGCTTCAGAAGGTAAGGTAAAAAATAAGGTCCATCGAAATGCGAGGAGTTCCATCCAAGGGAAGAAGAATAAGGATGGTGAAAGTGAATGGCAGACCATATTGCACAGGTATGCTGATAAAGAATTATTTACTTTTCTTGTTTGACCTTATTTATTTATTTAACCAAAATTTGGATTGGGCTGGTTTTATCAACCATATTTACCATTGTGGGAAAATCATTGAACTGCTTTTTGATGAAATGCCCTGTAAGTTTCTGATTGAGGAAGTAAGATGTATAAAAGTCAGATTCTGATCATATCATGTACACGTATTAGTTATTGAATAATACATCTGGATGACTGGATGAAATGTAAACTGATCTTGACTCTTGAAGTCAGATTCTGATTACCTGCAAGCATTTCCAATTTTTGGTTATCCGTTCACTTACTTTTCTATTCTCACCATGATATATCATCTTACTGATTCGTTTCACAGAGATGATGGCAGTGGAATTGCACTGAAAGCTCTTAAGCGTGTACAGAGAGGCTTGGATCAGGGAAGCATATCAAGTTTGGAACCCCAGAAAGATGACTTCCTTGATTACTGGGAAGGTAGTCGTTAAATGATTTGGATCATTGGAACTGAAGCTGAAATTTCCTGGGCAAAAACTGAACATCTGATGTGTGGCTTGATGGTATGTTTGATGCCAAACCTGAGGCTGCGGAAATGATGCTGATCTGTTCATTAGTGCTTTTGCAGTGGACACAGTATTGTTGAACTAAAATTTCTCTTTAATGCAAGAACCAATCAGCCTAATGATAAGTTAAGAGCCCGTACAAGAGTTCTGCAGAGGTCCACGCATCATCAGATTGGAATTGCAGAAACTACTTGGTAGAGAGTGAGAGCCCGCCTTGGATTTCTTCATAGCCCTTTCCTTCATCAGTCTTAATGTTAGTTATATCCATAGTTTTGGCTGCTTCTTGTTCTTCTCTTGTAGATGTTGGAGGTAACTGCTAATATGGTAGTAGTTTCACTTGCTAAGTTACTATGGGAATGAGGATGTCTCCTCCCTCATGCGGGCATACTGGAGGCACCAAAACAGCTATTATAGTTACTGGATAGAATATATGATGGAGTGCTGAGCCTCCATGTGGAATGAGATGCATTTTTGTTACTTTCAGATGAATAAATGGTCTCTCTTAAGGTCCTTTTTTGGCACAAAAAGGGCAAGTGAAATGTAAGTGTACATTCAGTGTCTTGCAGTTCAATAAGAATATTGAAGGTAAGAGCAGGCTTAAATTTTTTTTATGCCAGGTCCAAAGAACGGTGACTACTAGTGGATTATGGTGACCAAAAAAGCCCCACAAAAACCAACTCCATGCCCAAAGAAAAAAAGAAGAAGAGAGAGACTGTACGCAGGAAATATAATGCTTGCAAGGCCTCTTTCCTTGCTGGATCCACAAACTACGTTGGGAACATCTTTGCTAATATGAGAATCATTAAACTTTCAAGCAATGAGTCTGCTCCCTGGAATAGATTTCAATTAGGAGACATGCATAGATCTAATGGCAAGCAAAACCAAGCCAAGTACATAACCTTTTGACACAAGATACTCATTTCCATTGTAGAAATTCAATCCTACTGATATTATTTACATGATGTATGGGCAATCGAAAGGCTTATTTTGAACCAATGATTTAAATATATCCTTATTTCCTCTAAATAGCCATTGAACTGTAAAATAAGATTCAATGGCTGCAATGCTAAATGCAAACATGAAACTGGAAAGAATTGCTTACAGAATCCAAGCCATTTCAAAAGCTACAAGATGCAGGGCAAGCAAGCCAAGAGTCACCACAGAAGAAAAATTACACTGTTAATCTTAAATGCCATGATCTATTAGAATTTAGAAACTTGCTGTGGCTTTAGAATGGCACTCCAGTTCCCAATGAACTTCCCAGATGTGGCCCTCTAGATTCCAATGAACTTCCCAGATGTGGTTGAGCAGGTTGATGAAGGGATATTTTGATTGTATGGATCTCAGAAAATTTATAGACATCTCTACACTCCTCAAGGTCAGCATCACATGTCAAAAGAACCCACTCTTGATCGTCGTCCAAATACTTGAGATCAATTCCAGAAATATCGTCTAAATTGAAACGCCTTGCAGTCTCTTGTTGCAAGTCCCTGAAACCCCAGTTTGGTTGCAAGGTGAACCGGATTTTGTCTGCTCCAAAAGTCGCCTTCACTCTAAAGCCACCCCCATCACGTATAACGCGACTACTGCTTTTTGGGAGGGGCGGCAGAGTCTTTGGACTTGGAAGGTCACCAAATGTTTTGTGGCTTTGAGATCTTACGAGAAGCTTTGTTTCGTCACGATTCAAGGCATGCAGCTCCGCATCACTGTGTGTTCTCTTGAGCACATCACCATGGCCCTCTACCATTAATGGATCCCCGCTAACTGAGCCATTATTGGTGGTTGTGTCCTGCTTTACCCCAATGGAACAGCAGATACTCGATCCAGAACTGTGACTACATGATGAGGAGGGGGATTTTAAAGCACTAGGTGCAGCACTAAATATGCCACTCTCAGGTTGAGGGTTTAACTGCTTGAAATTTTCATCTGTCTTGGTTGATGGAAGACCACCATTACCAGAAAGATTTGGAGAGGTCAATTCTGGGAAAGTTGCGTAGAAGGAACCCATTTGAATGGCGCCCTCAGCACCTTGTACCGAGTCAATCACTAGTTGAAGTTTCTTCAATGAATGGCCAACCTTCTTAATCTTTCGAGAGGGCCAACGGGTGATGCCATGTTGCCTGCATATTCTTTTCAGAGTGGTGGGGCACACTGCATTAGTAATAAACTAGATCAGCAACAGGCACCACTCTGGCTGTAGCCTATCCACTGAATAGATAGAAAGAATCAACATGGTATTTTTCTGAAATAAAAAAAAGTCAGATCGTGCAAATAAGGGCATAGCAGACTCATCCAATGAAAGACACGAGCTGCAGATATCAAGAAGCAAAAGATGGTATGCCAAGCTAGTAAATGTTCAACATTATGTAGAGAGAATATAAGAGAATCAAGTAGGTAAAGTAAAGTTTGGTGACAAATTCAAGAGACTAAAAGAACTGCACATTGTCAAGAAGGCTCATTCTGTGATTACTTTCTAGATGCAATTCATTTCTCCAAGTATCAGTCAGGTCTGGCATGTGTGCATAAAATCATTTTCATCATCCTGTGGCCTCAAGTAACAACAGCATGAACATATGAGCACCAAACGCAGAGACAAGAGGCTAAAGAAATTCTCTTAATGAGGCTGCTGCCTCTCTTAATAAGCAATAACCAATTCCAGAAAATAATGTCAAACTCTTATAGATGAGAACAGTAGGCTACTCATAATCAGAAAGTCTGAACGATTGAACTCTATGCAAACATACTGTGTAGTCAAGCTTCCAGGTGGATATGCTAAGAAGGTCTCCATTAAATCTAAGACTTCGTTGATGAAGAAAGGCTTTAAGTTCTTTATTAGATATTTTTTGCTTGCTCAGTGCGTAATATTTACTTGAATCAAACAGTGGAAGAAAAATATGGTATTTCCTATTGTAGTAAATAGTCTCCTACCGCCTATACTCTTCGCAGCATCTTTAAGGCTTCCTGCAAAGTGCTGTCGAAGAACTTCCAAGCTGATTGTCTTCTCTGTCTTGGTCCGTCTCTTGTCACCAAATTTTATGCTGCCTAATGAGTGGCGCCCAGCAGAAGATGAATCTGTGCCAGCTTCGATACTGCTTTTGGGTCCAGAATTTTGCTGAAATTGCCCGAACGCTGGAAACGCCTGTTTGTGGTACATATCGTCCTGAGTCCTACCCCATTGAGATTTTACCTTGAACTCTTCTCTAGGTTCCTCTTTTGTATGGTCCCATGAGACAGAGACACCTTTACCTTTCTGCTGAGCCTCCACCGTACGGGCAATCCAGGATGACTCTGCTTTAGAGGAATCTTTGAACAATGAAGATGCAAATTTCCGAGATTCATCTTTATGAAATCTCTCATCTGAAGCAACTACCATTTTCTTGTTGACTGTTTCCTCAAGCTCCTTGTCCATGATAACATGCCAACTCTGACAGGCCTGTTGTACGGTGATAGGCAATATGTCCCACATTTGTTTTTGTTCTTCAGTGTTACGGCAATCCTTTGGCAAGAATAACTCCAAGACAAAATCAGCCGATCCAGCATAGGAGCTTTGTAGTGGAATGGCTATGGCAGCATGCAACCCAAACATTTTAGCATGGTGAGAGAGTGGATAATCTGTCTTGCTAAAGGCTGCTACGTCAGTTGAAAGACACTGTTTGTTTGTTGCGAATGCTCTTCCAACAATCCCCTGACCAAAGGAGAGGTATTGCTCGGAACAAGCCATATAGAATCCCCAGTCGTCTCTCTCAGCTACAAAGTAAGCAGAATTCACCAAAGAAATCAAATAAGAATAGCTCTCATCAAAATGCCGGCATCCACCTTTACCTTCCCGGAAACATGGGGCCCACGCTAAGGCTAAAGGTAATCCATGTGCCTTGCACACAGACTCCAAAATCTTTGATATCTCAGGAGCTGCCGCTTGGCAAACTTCTTTGCAAACCTGTCAAAAAAAAAAAAAAAAAAAAAACATGCATGTGTTCTCAGTCATTAAACATAAATTTTAAACTTTTAAGTCTCTAGTGCTTGGAATACATCATCCACTCGCCTTCAGACTTGGAGGGCAGAAGTACTCTTGCGAACTCCTAAGATCAACAGCCTGCATGTCAATATGCTTATTAGACATGAAAAGAGGCAGGATAAGTTGTGGTTCAAAGGTAGGATAAGTTATATTATGAATAAACCAATGGCTATTGGGGCTTTTGAAAGGTTTCTCAATATAAAATTATTTTATAACAGAAAGTCAATGAAAAAGGGTTTATATATATATATATATATATATATATATAAATAAATGAACAAAATGCTCATGACGCATGATAGATAAGTGCATGTTCAAGCTTCAAACATTCCCACTGGTGTCTCTAAATGAAGAAAGGTTCTCAGATGGGCACATTAATTGGTTAGATATAACAGATCATAACAAGTGTTCATATGCTAATCTCCATTGTTCTTTGAACAAAACCAACAATTATAGATGTGATATATATAAGAACAAGAAGATGAAGAAGAAAAAGAAACAGACCTCGAGAGCTTTGCAGACATTTTCTAGGTCTGGACGATAACTGATGTCTCGAGTGGTCGTTACGACCTCAATAACCCCCAAACAAGTCCTGCTGCCCTGTTCAAAAACAGGAACTGCCAAAGATCCTCTAATATTGAATTGCTTCGCATGGTTTTTACGTAGATACTCAACCCCGCTGAAAAAACGAACATCTGGAGTCCACTCAGGCAACTCCCTCAAGAAAACTCGGCCAGGCAAACCAACCAACTCTTTTGAGTCCTCGTCTGCTGGGAACTGAAAGTCTTTTGATACATTTCTGTAACTTGCAAGACTCTGGCATTTACGATCGAGCAAGTATGGCTGGCCAATAGTGGTAAGGACATTCTTGCCTTCTTTCTTCACCGGAACCCATATCTGAATAAGGACATCCCTATCCTTGGTGCATTCTTTCACCTGTCCTATGGCATGCGTCAATCTGTCTCTTACCGGAGAAGATGGTCCTGTTGCAGTTGGTGCAATCCACAATCTTCTACCCAATTCATTGCTCTCAACTGGAAAACTTCCGGATTGGTCTAAAGAACGAATATTCTGGTTTTGGGATCCAATCCCACCAAGTTCATCCACACCTTGATAGTTCTCTTGATAAGAATTTACATTCGAATTACTGCTGTTGGGCTCAAAAAGAGGAAAATATTGCCGAGGGTCATTTAGATCACTAGAGGATATGGTACCAGCCTGCAAAAAGTTGTACTCATAGGCAGTCTCTAACCAACATCCTTCATACAGGAGCTCATCCATGAAATCCAAGTTCATGGAAGAGCCAGAGAAGTTCTCGAAAGCAGAATCAGGAATAAAATTAGGACCATTTCCATCATCCATATCGAGAACCTGCCTTCAAGATTTGTATCCAACAAAGCCTAGTAAATCTGAATTTGCAAACTTTTATCACGATCCGAAACACATAAGAACAGTATAGATGAAAAACAAAAAGAGGAACTTCCAGGAAGGATTGCTATTGCTTGTATCCGTAAACCCAATATGCCCGTCTTGCAGAAACATTGCCAACAAAAATTTGATTTTGTGAACTGCTGCAATCAGAAATGCATTTCAGAGGAAGAAATACCTACCACACTATCATTATACAAGTTAATTACACCATGAGCAAGTGAAAATACGACTGACCTCCTCGATTGTAGTCTAAAAGAAAAACAACCTAACAAATTTATGACCAGCTACAATTTTAAGAAACAAGAAGACAAAACCCCAGAAACACCAAAGCAACCAGTTAAGCCATGTTGTCAGTTACCACATATTGATCCATGGAAAGCAACCAAAAGAGAAAAGACAAAACTAACAAGAAACACCAAAGAAAAAAGAAAGAAAGACAACCCATTTCTCTAGGCCAACAGTAAACACTGTGTTCAAAGCATAAAGTAGCAGAAGATAAGAAAAAAACATGAAAGAAGCAGTAGTGAATAAAAGTGAAAGAGAAAGAGAAGGGAGTACTATATGTAACTCACTTATATTATACGCGTCTGGAAGTACTATAAGCAAACAGGAAGTAGTTGTAGTGAGAACATATGCAGCAACAAAGATTCTGTTCAGTGAAGGATATGAGTTGGGTTGGTATTTCTGTTATTAGACAAGAAGACATAAAAAAAGGAAAGTGGTAAAAAGAGAATCTGGGCTGGGTAAGTAGTAGCACCACGAGTGGAAGAAAGAAAGAGGAAATTATCCTCTCAGCCGTGGCACAGGCAGCTCTCTAGTGAGTCTACAGAAGGAAGCTGATGTATGCCAGGTATTTGTCAGTGCCAAAATATATATCCTCATTCTCAAGCAATTGCGCGTGAAGAATCTTCTACCCAACAATGACAAATCACGGCGCAAACATGAATGCATGGGACCCCACCAGAGTATCCTGTTTGTACACGCAGGACTTGCAAGGAAAAAAAAAGTTTATTTTTTAATTGGCTTGAAGTTTTAGTTTTCTTGTAGTAAAGAAAAAGAATGGGAGTGCATACTCGATCAACAATTAGGACAACTTCACAATAGTTCTGATGAACACCAAGCAAGACTTATCACATAAGAACTAACTAAATATTGGGGTCATAACTGCTAAAAACTACACAGCATAGAACATATAACTAAACTCTTTAATTATATTCACGATTAAATTGGAGACAGTGCCATAGTTTTGGCCTGTTGTAGTTCTTCAACACACAGTGGTAAAGAGAAGGGTTAGTCATGGTGAATTCTATTTTTTATTAAGATCTCGAAGTTCGAAAATTAATAATGAGGGTATGTTGGACGTTATGGAGGTGTTTAACCTTGTTTGCTCAGGTTCCTCTGCCCTTGCGTGACATTATTAATTCTAACACAAAATTTAACATCCACTAGTAAAGCAAAGTAGCAGTTCCATTTTTTATTTTTTTCTGCTTGTTCTGCAACACCAAGAAGTACCAGCCTTTGAGAAGGATTCTTAATCTAACCTGTTTTATTATTTTAGTTTATTGACTGACTCCAAGATTCTTCACAGCCATTTTGAACTTAACCCTGACCTTGACTAGGTTAATAAATACCCCCCCATTATTATCTATATATGTGCTTTCAAAGAAGGTGCTGTGAGCAAAGCTGGACCCTGCTGCGTATAATATTTCCATGTTCAAATTGAAGTTCGATCAGAATACCATACCACGTTAACATGAGTGCTGGTTTTGTGTATCTGATGCCCTAAACTGCCTCATGTTTTGAGACAGGCGATGCTAACCTGAAAAGGGTTTGTCAGAATGGATTCCATTTTAGTGAAGCCATCACTAAGCCGATACGTTAATTAAAAGTTTCCAAGAGTTTAGAAGCATTCAAGCTTCTAACTCATTCAAAATTAGTAGGGAGAGATGCATGGAGGAAAACAATTCTTTTTATTCATCAAGTTTCGTTCACCTCTGTGTGATCTCATTATACATATGCCTTTTATAGGGAGAAAAGGTTATGAAGTGTGTGTGTGTATATATATATATATATATATATATATTAAAAATTAATTCATGCATGGACTAATTAATCATGAGAAAATTAAAGTCGATGCATCGTACGTAAGCACAACAAGGGTAGGAGCAATTATATAACGACATAGAATTAATTAGCTTAAATAACTTCAAATATTTTTATTTCTAAAATAATAATTTGGTAAGTTATGATTTACAAGTGTCTTTAAATATTTAATTATTTCTAGAATAATAATTTGATAAGTTCTGCCTCTATATGAGTTTACATATCTTAATATAAGCTTGAATTTGATATTAACAAGGTAGGAAAAATCAAAAGCCTAAGACAAAAGTAAAGGTAGCTAGAAATTAAAAAAAAAAAAAACAGAAAATAAAAAAATAAAAAAAATAAAATTGAATCAAACATCATCTTTGAGGCTTATATAACCGATTAAAAATTAGAATTCAATCCAAAATTCAGATAAAAAAATTATAATATTTTATTGATGTTTTATTGATCAATAAAAACATCTTCAAAATATGTTTGCAGTATATCTCCATCTATTATTATGATAGATATCTTCAAATTAAAAACTCAATTTTTGATATCCTGATTACTAAAATAAAAATCTTTTAACTATTCATGAACTTATTCAAGAAACTCTTCATCTTTCAAGACAAATTCATGCATCATCCAAAAATGGGTTCAATGCTCAACCAAATTCGTTGATCCTCCAGAAAAAAAATTTCAATGTTCAACAAAATTTGACAGTTACTTGTATACCAGAAACTTCACAGGTGCTAATGATTAACATCAAACAAGGATTTTCCACAAGAATCCATTAGAATCCTGAAGAAATCATATATATTCGCCACATGGGGTCGCGATATTAATGTTAGCCAATGTCAATAAGTGCCCCTCAAGCTTCCAGGGGGCCATGACCTCTTTCCAGTCCTTCTGATCAGTTCGCCGCGTCTAGCCGAAGAAGGACAGTCCAGGATAATGAATCATGCTGATCTAATTGCTATTTTATGCATGATAATGGTCCAGAGGTGGAATCCTCAAGAGCCATCAATCGTGATTCCAGATAAATGGAAAACCTGAGGTGATTTCTTAAAAGGTGCCTCTTTAATCCCCATTGCTAGAGCATATATATATAACCAGCTGCAGGCCCTACTTCCATGTGTTGCTTTTGAGGAAACATTAACAATTAATTTCACTGTTTATCAGAGTTTTAGGCATAAAGTATTTGATTATAAGATGAGAATATCAAATCAAGTTGTAAGCCCTAGCTAGTACCATACTCTTTCACCAAATGAAATAATTAATAACCTATCTTGGCCCCATCATTGAAAAAGGAAGATGAAGATCCAGTCCGAACCATCAGATTATTGACTTTGGTTAGCGTCTCGGTATAAAAATGATAAATACAAAAAAAAAAACAATAGATATGCATTTAGTCGAGAAGATAAAAACAAAAAATAAATATGTTTTTAAAATAATTTTAAATTTTATTTATTTATTTTCAAAACAAGACGTCACTGTGATTTTCATCCCTTCTCGTGTTTCGAGAAGGTAACCGGAAGCTAATAAGGTAGGGTAATGGGGTTTCGTATCAGCAATCCAAGATTGTGAACTCTAATCTCATCAATTATTGATCTTGAATAGAAAATAACAGGAGATCAGCAGATTTATGGAATTAATTGCAACTTGTAATAATATTTTATTAACTTTGCTTAGTCATTGACATTAAAATATAATGTTATTCTATAGCCAACCTGTGTGATTAAATACTCATAACAATGGTGATTGTAGCTTACCAAGATTTTTTAATGTGTTCAACCTTTTCCAGAACTGATGTCAGTTGATGTGGTGTAAAGCACACAGTGTGATTAAAAATACAGAAAGAAATTTTAAGAAAATGTGACTAGTGCTTACGTGCTTTCCACACAAAGCTCCTTTGTAAAACCTGATTATTTATTATCATTGAATGATGTAATGGTGGATTCAAGGAAGCAGTATCCTCCATTTTTTCACCAACCAATAGTTTCTGATCTTCTCTGACTATATCAGTATCATGTCTTGTAGAAGCTCTTGGTACTGAATAAGTGTGGAAACCCTCATGCTGGTGGGATTTTTTTTTCCCTGTCCTGAACTCAGTTTTTCTGTACTTTTCATTCCCATGAGTTGAGTTACTGACTCTTTACCCTTTTTAATGGTGCCTCTCAGTGACTTGTTGAAAATTTCAGGCCTGAGTGTGATAAGTTTAATTACTTGTTAACTAGAAAATGTTCAGAAAGTAATGTGTTTTCAGGTGATGATAATCATTTCCACCTTCAAATGACCTCTGACAATTCCATTTTAATTTACCTCTTAGATCATCACAGCATTTCGATGTTGGTACTTGAAAATGGAATCAATCTTCGTGCAGAAAATTAATTTTGATATAAACTGCCAAACTATGTAGTTCATCAGTAACAAGTGCACCGTATCAGTAACAGTTTTTTAATGGATAGGGTTTGGATTTGAATGCTAAGAAACAATGTGGATAGACCTGTCCTTGTAAATTGGTGTATGAACTTGGCATAATAGGCAAGATTAGGATATATTTTCAGAAGCTTTTTGTATTGTTTTGGAATCTTGCAGTATGTGTTCAGGTCTCTCATCTATTTCATTTGAAAGAACAAGTTCAATGAAGATACTGATAAATATCTGATCTTAGTATTGCTATATGAAACCAAAAAAACCTGTAATCATCGTCTCGTCGACAGATCAATCTTGTTCTCTTCACAAGTTTTCAAAGTCTAAAACAAGATTAATGTTGAATGTGACATTAATTACTTGTGATTCCCAGGAAACCCTTACAATTGTTGCCTTCAAGAAACTGTTTAGTTGATTCTTAATAAAAATATCAAGGACTTTTAGTTCAGCAGCAGCTGAGAAAGTCAGCTCTTTAATTTTTCTTTTAATCTTTGATTCATATGATAATGATATGATCATAGAGTGATACACATACACATATTGTCATGTATATTCAATTAGAAAAAAAGAGGCTGTGGATTGCAAGAGCCAACAAATTCAATGCCAGATCCCAGTGGGATTCATTTTGGATATCCGTCAACTCTATTTTTTTAATCATAATGGGGATTCTTTCATTTTTTTTTTAATGATATATATAAGCAAAGGAGTGGAATGGTCAATGCTGCTTATTATATGTTAATCTTGTTGGGAAATGAGTAGGTTAGCTACAAGAGAAGATATTCAACTAGGAGAATCTATCTAGCTTACCCTATTAATATTCTCAGAATCAACAGATGAGCTGAATTTGTGACAATTGTTTGATTCTGAGATTGAAGCAGCTGGCAATGAATAGTTCAAAACCTTTATTCTGCAGATATATTTCATGAAAACAAGACTGGAAGAGATGATCCTCGCTATTTAATATTTTGTTCTGTTTCTGCTTTTAAATTTTTTGTAGAAAAGTTATTATATTCTTTCAGATATACATTGAACATATATACTGTTCAATATTTCCACTTCGTGTTCTGATCACCAGGAAAATAGATAGTATGATGGTTATTAGAGCATCTCTACAAGATCCAAATTCATAATATAACTTTTTGAACAGCGTAAGTATAGTCTTTTTATTTATGTGCATTTTAATGGTGAAAAGCCATTTAAAAAACTCAATTATATATTAATATATTTGATACATAACTATATATTTTAATAACATAAGATAACCAGTTGAAGAATCTAAAATATGCAACAACGCAAGCTAACACAGCAAATATTATAATTGATTGGCAGATCCATTGATTTATCTATCTGGCAAGCAATTAGGCTTCCAAGGCAGAAAGGGATGCAGATTATATATCTTTCAGTTCTAGCAATCTTTTCAACTAAGAGCACTACTGATGATAGAACCGATGCAGACATCAAACAGATAGATAGGTGAAAACCCTAGGCCAAAGCATGATCATTAGACCTAGTATAGGATAAAAAACTGATTAACAAAGATATTATATTAATCTTGTGATCATCTCATGCAGTCAGGTGGTGAGCTACAGAAACAGTAGACCATTCATTTACGGTAATGAGACATAAATATTCTATCCCTGTATATATCAAGTAATTTCAACTTCTCAAGACACCCATTTGATCAAAATTCTGGTGTTTTCTGAGGCTTGAAATGCAGCATTTGACTTCTCCACCAGAGTCAAATTGGAGATGGACGATAGAGCAGCGCTATAGTTCATGATCCACTTCATGTCATGGTCCACAATTCTTTTGCACAGTGGTAACTCGAAGTGCTTGTGTGGCAGACAATGAGCATTTGCACGGTTAGATATCCAATGAATTAGAAGTCTTTTTTGGTTTAACAATATACTAATCAATCAGTCATCAATGCGTTCGCCAGCATGAACGGCAGCTTAGCTAATCAACTACACTATATATCCTAATTTTAATAAAGAATTAATCATGTACGTTAATAGTAATTAATGAAGTGATTTTGAAAGTTCAAAAGACCCACATAATTATCAAAGTAACCTCTATCCTCCTGGAAAGGCAACAGAATGGATTTCTGATATATATAATGTTCTTCTTTTTTCATTAGAGTTCTCTGAAATGAACATTTGAGGGGTGAAAACTGAAAGAATCTAATATTTAATCTGAAAACTCATGTTTTATACAGATTCTGAAAGGAGCCCTTAAACCTTTTCTTTCAGAAATACAAGTTTCTTCTTCTGGCACACTTGAATCCAATTGGTCTTCCAGGTCCTGCCAGCTTGTAGTTCAACTTTCTGGCGCAAAAGAAGCATTTTTTTTTGGATAAAAGAAGCATTTATTGCAAGATAATATGCGCAGCACCACTTTTATTGGTTTCAGAATTATTTCATTTAATCATCTCCAATAGCCTTGACTATATTATGAATGCGATCTTCCTGGGGATACTCCAGCTTTAGTAATTATTTACAATACTGACAAATTCTTTTATTGCTTCATGATGAGTGTGGTCGTCATTCCAGTGAAGTTGCTGCCATGTGGTTTACTGTAACTTTGTTCTTTTTAGCCAAGTCTTTAGGCATTTATCTAATTACCTCTCATTGGATTTGTGAACTTGTGTAGAGTTGGAAACTAACCCTAAAACTTGGAGTTTTCAAGGTAAAAACCATTATTCCCAAACCTGTACAGCTTCAAAGGAGAAATTTCCAGAATCTGAAAAGTTTAGGGTATCAATTTTATGTTTTAATAAGATTTCCACTTCCTCAATATTGTTACAGTATCAAATTTCTCTAGTCCCCACATAGTTGATATGCGGCTAGAGGGAGCCTCATCATATAGTCCCCAGTTGCCTTTAGAAGGCCAGTGGTCCTGCAGCTAGCTAGCTAGATTGGCAAGGCAGCAACATATATTAAACTCTAAAAGGCAAATAGGATGGAGACATCGCTAAATATCAATGTGTGCCTGTATTTAATATTCGACGAATGACGCAAGACCTTACGTAGAATCATCTCCCTTATCATCCTCCGAAACCGAAACGTTACAAGCCATTATTTCTCTTCTTCGTATTTTCCTATGAAAAAACACTTCATCAAGCGCATGCCCTCTTCATCCTCCTTTCTGCTCTTTCTTTTTCATTACTGAAGAAGCTTATTTTACATTCAGGAGCCGCTGTCGGCCACTAGTTGTTATAGGAGTGCTGCATCACACCGGGAGTATGCCTTTAGAATAAGATCAGAGTGGAAGTACGGTACTTAAGCTACAGTTCTTCTGAAATAATTAAGTTCCATTATTGTAGTTAACAAAGCTTTAAGAAAAATAAGAAATGATAAGTGACAGAGATGTAATGCCAAGTTAGTTGGAGAGCATGCGTCTGCGTGTGGGAGTCACACATCCACTAAGCAAATGAAAGATGCAAATCTGAACTTACATTTTGATCCAAAAAAAAAAAAAGATGCAATCTGAAGAGATTATGAACTACAAATTAGAGAAGAAGCCATTTGTTTGATTAAATCTTAAACACGAAATGAATTCCATGAATATCAGTAACATCATGTTTTCTTTAGAACTACAAGTTAGATATATCTCTAGAACAATTTTAGAGTAAATCTCGGTATTTTTAGAACAAGAAATACAGGAAACTTGTTTTCTTTTATCTTTATCTTTTCTATTTAAAAAGAGCAACCAAACTTCTATCCTAAAAATTAAAATTTAAAAGGCATCGAAGAGACGAGTTCATAATTTTTTTGTGAAATTATTAATTTAAGTTTTTGATTAGTCTCCAATCTCCATTTTCCAAAACTTCATCCAAAAATACCTTAACGGTTAAGTATTAGGACTTCCTAAGAAAAAAAAGCAAGAAAAAAAGCAGTGGGTTCCTTCGTTTAACAAGGTTCCAAAGTGCAAAATGCTGAAGGCATCAGATAATAAATGGACAAGCTAGCACAAAAGAGAAAAGTCATGGACTCAGGCCAACAAGGAACATCAGCCAACAGAAGCAAAAGCCCTTGTATTCTCTGGGCTATAAGACCAGATACTTCAACAAAAAGGACTGCACTTTCCTTTCGTCTATGACTAGCTACTCGTAACAAATCAAATTTCTTAATTTTATATGGTTAGGGTTTGTCCAAGGATCTGATTGTGTTTGGATTTCGATTGATGACTGTGTTTTTTTGAAGCAATATTCATCAATCTGGCCAGGGTCAAGTTTTTCTCTTCACCAATATTAAGTAGCACTATCAGTTCTCAACAATGGATCAAATATATATATACATATACACATGCATTCACGGACGTAGTTCTCCTCCTAGAAATAAAAGGACAGTAAAACCTGCGCAGATGTCTGATTCAAGTCCTAACAAGAATTAAACTTAGTATGTATACCAAGAAAAACAGTTTTCGGTCACCAGGATAAAAAATTGTTTGTTATGCAACAGGACATTAAGGCTCTAGAAGGATTAGGTCAGCGGCATGGCCTCATAGAATCTGAAAAGCAACGGCTTAGTAGTCTTATTTCAGAGCAGTGGGATGTGCGCAAGAAGGTTGAAGGCATTTGGAGGCACAATTTTAGGCTTAATTGGTGTAAGTTAGGTGATAGGAACACCAAATTCTTCCACATTTCTGCTAATTTGAGGGAGTCTAGAAACTCCATAAGAGACATTGAATATAATGACAAGATTCATTCCTCTCCTATAGATGTAAAAGAGGCGGCTGTTCATTTTTTCTCTCATTTGTTCACTATGTTGAATACTGATAAAGTTGCCATTGGTGCTTCGGGTTTCAAAAAACTTTCAGTTATTGATTGGCTTGGCTAAAGCGTCTTCCTATGATAGAAAAGGTTAAACAAGTTGTCCGGGATTGTGATGGGTCTAAGGCTCTAGGACCAGATGAGTTTACTTTCTCCTTTTACAAAAAGACATGATCTCTTCTCAATTCAGATATCTTTGCTATGGTTAATAGCTTTTTTCATCGTGGAAAACTCCCTAAAGGGATTAGTTCCTCATTTATGATGCTAATTCCTAAAAAGAGATCTCCTAGATGTTTCTCAGAGTTTAAGTCAATCAATCTCATCAACAGATTGTACAAAATCATGGCAAAATTGTTGTCTTCCAGACTTAAATATGTGCTTACTAGTGTTATTAGTGTCTTTTAAACTGGTTTTATTACTGAAAGATAGATTTTAGATGGGTTCATGATTGCCAATAAGGTGGTCCATAGAGTTAAAAACAGAGGGGATCATGGTTTTTTGTTCAAAATAGACTTCCATAAACCTTTCGACTCGGTCTTGTGGGACTACTTAGATGATGTTATGGTCTATATAGGGTTTGGCATTCTATGAAGGAGTCTAATTAAGGAGTGCTTATCTTCATCTAAAATGGTCATCCTTATTAACGGGTTACCAAGTAGAGAATTCAGTCTTTAGAAGGGTCTTCGACAGGGGATCTTTTATCCCCATTTCTCTTTGATATAGTAGTTGAAGGTCCTTCTGTCCTCTTTAGTTTAGCTATAGATGTTGAGTATTTTAAAGGTCTGAAGGCAAATGATGGTATGCCTTTATCTCTCCTTCAATATGCAGATGACACTTATTTTTTTCACCGAATGATTATGGTTCTCTTTTGCATGTTAAGAGGATCCTTCACTAGTTTGCTCTCATATCTGACCTTTGGGTTAATTATTTTAAAAGTTCTTTGATTGAGATTAATTTAGATGATGATTATATCTCATGGATGGCTAGTAGTTTTTCTTGTCGCGGTGATACTTTTCCAGTGAAGTATCTTAGGCTGCCTATAGGTGCTAATCTTTGTCGTTTATCTACATGGAAACCAATCATTTCCAATATCAGGTCTAGATTAGCTTTATGGAAAGGTATAATATTTGAGTATAGCTGGTCGTATCAGCCTAATCAAGTTAGTATTGAATTATTTGCCTTTATTCTACATGTCAATGTTTCTTGTGCTTAAGGGTATCATTAGATCCATATAAGCTATTATTCATAAGTTTTTTTGAAGTGGTAGCTTAGATACTTTCAAGATGTGTAAGGTAGCCTGGTTCAAGGTCATTCAACCAAAGAGTGGAGGTGGGTTGGGGCTTGGATCGTTGTATAATAAGAACATGACATTACTTTTAAAATGGATATGACATTTAAAGGTTAGTAATTCAGGAGGTTGGCAAGATTATATTGTGCATAAATATCAATCCACTTTTAAAAATTGGTTTCCTATGTTTGCTCACCATCTTTCTCCAACCTGGAGAGGGATTGTTAAGGTGTTAGCTTTTAATGAAAGAATTGTTGAAGTTGTCTGCTTCTTGTTGCTATAAGGTTAGTAATGGCATGACAATTCAGTTTTGGTTGAACATGTGGTTTAGTTCTGCTCCATTAAGGATGTTGTTTCCTCATTTATTTATGTTATCCAGTCACCAAAATGCTACAATCCGGGAGGTGTATAATTCTAATACCAATGTAGTCACTTTGGCTTGGAATCGGCCTATAAGGGATAAAGAGTGTCAGCAATTGGAGTCTCTTCTTGCTGAAATAGAAAGGAATTTATCTATTTTTTATTCAGTTGACAGAAGAGTGTGGTAGTTAGAGAAGAATAAGATTTTCATAGTCAAATCAGCTTATGCTCTCATTGATGATATTCGACATCTAGGATATAAAATTTTTGGTACTTTGCTTTGGTAATGTATATTTTCTCCTAAAATTGAGATATTTATGTGATTGTTGTTGCATAGTATTATGAGTATCGGGGAACTTCTTGCCTATAGAAGAATTATTAATTATTATAATGCTTGTTGTTCTTTTTGTGGTATGGAAACTGATACCATTGATCACCTTTTTATTTATTGCTCTGTGACTTAGAGGTTCTAGAATTGTTTCATGCAATGGATTGGGTATGATAGGTGTATACCAAAGATTGTTCAGCTTCTTTTACAGGAATTAAATCATTTGATACATGGGAAATTTCAATGCAAAGCCATCTATACGCCTTGTTGTGGTATCTTGTGGTCTATTTGGATTACCCGTAACAAATTAGTATTTGATATTGTTGATCCTGATTGGGATACAGTTTGTGATTTAAACTTTCCATCGTTTAGCTCAATGATTTCGAGTTAGATTTTGAAATTTTACTTATATAGGTATTGATCTAGCTAGACGTTCAGATTGTATAATAAGGTGATCTAATACTCAGGATTAATATTATTTTTTTTTTGTTTCTTTGCTTTTTTCATTATAAGTTTTTCTTTTAGTCAGTTTGCTATTTTTTTAATGGCACTGACTAAATCTTATTAATGATATTTAATTAGGTGATCTAATATTCTCTCTCAATTAATAATCACTATAAGCGTATATCAAGATTGTAGAAATCCAAAATTTTGGATCCATCTTTCTATAAAGTGTTTATGATTAACACTTCGATTGGGGATCCAATTAACCACGATTAGTTTGTGTTAGAGTTTGCATCAAGTTGCTGCTGCTACTCTGTTCTTCAGTTACGATTTTTATGCTTTAATAAACAATTATCCTAGTCTTTAGGAATCAGTTGATCTGTTAGCTTGTTAACAGATCATGGCACGTTAAGCTACCATAAGTTAGCATTTTAGTTGAATTTATTTCAATAAATATGTAAAAGATTACTGTGAAAAACAAGCAATTTTGTATTCAATCCTTTCTTAAAAATATTGTAGTATCAATAATATTGTTGTTTTACAATTCTCTTCCTCTTTCTTTTCTTACATAAATACTCTAACACATAAATACCTTCAATTGGTATCAGAGTTTTGTTTCTTGAAGGGACCTGTAATGGAGGCTGAATCAAGTATTTCTCACATTTCTTCTCTTATCTTTGATGGCGAAAACTATTAACTCTGAGCAGTAAAAATAGAGACCTATTTGGATGCCTTAGATCTTTGGGAAGCTGTTGAAGAAGATTATGAAGTTCATCCACTGCCAAATAATCCAACAGTAGCTCAGATCAAAAATCACAAAAGAGAGAAAAATAAGGAAATCAAAAGCAAAAGCTTGTCTATTTGCTGTTGTTTCCACAACAATCTTCACCAGGATTATGTCACTTAAATCAGCGAAAGATGTTTGGGATTATTTGAAGAAGGAATATACAGGAGATGAAAGAATTTGTGGCATGCAGAGTCTTAACCTGATAAGAGAGTTTAAACTGCAGCAAATGAAGGATTCTGAGACCATAAAAAAGTACTCAAATGGATTGCTTGGAATTGTCAACAAGGTAAGGTTACTTGACACAGATTTCTCTGATTGCAAAATTATAGAGAAAATTCTTGTAACTGTGCCTGAGAGATATGAAGCATCCATAACCACCTTGGAGAATACAAAAGATCTGTCCAAGATAACCTTGGCAAAACTGATAAATACCTTGCAGGCTTAAGAACAGCGTAGGCTTATGAGGCAGGATCATATTGTTGAAGGGGCCTTGCCAGCCAAGTATCAAGAGTATGGTAAGGAAAAAAAAGAAATATTTCAAGAAATATCAAGTTTCAAGCAATGAAAACACTGCCAGCAACAGAAATCAAAGCAAGGGAAGAAATTCAAAAAGAAGCTATCCACCTTGTCAGCACTGTGGTAGAACAGGTCATCCTCCATTAAAATGCTGGAAGAGGCCAGATGCAAAGTGCAACAAGTGTAATCAGCTTGGACATGAAGTTATAATCTGCAAAAACAAGTTTCAGATGTGAGAAGCAGACGCTTAAGTTGCTGATCAAGATGATGAAGATCAGATGTTTGTGGCAACCTGTTTTTCAACCAAGAGCTCATCAGAATATTGGTTGATCGACAGTGGTTGTACAAACCATATGACATTTGACATAACTCTTTTAAAGGACTTGCAGTCTACTGAAATCTTAAAAGTCTGAATAGAGAATGGTGACTACATTTCAGTAAAAGGAAAAGGAACTATTGTAATTGTAACAAACTCAGGTACAAAAACCATTTCAGATGTTCTTTATATACCTGATATTGATCAAAATTTGTTGAGTGTGGGTCAGCTAATAGAAAAGGGATTCAAAGTGACGTTTAAAGATTATTGCTGCCTCATCCATGATGCTGCTGGACAGAAAATTTTATAAGTCAAAATGAGAGGTAAAAATTTCTCATTTTTTCCAACTGAGAAGGAGCATACAACATATTCCATAAATATTAGCATCACTGAAATCTAGCACAAGAGACTTGGGCACTGTCATCTTCAATGAATGTTGAAAATGAAGAAGAATGAAGTGATCGGAGGTCTACCAATTTTTGCTGATCAAATACCAAACTGTCATGCATGTCAATTTGGTAAACAAAAAAGACTGCCATTTCCTAAATCAAATTGGAAGGCCTCACAAAAGCTACAACTGATTTACACGGATGTAGCAAGACCTCAAAGAACACCATCATTGAAAGGTAGTCTCTATTATATTGTCTTCATTGATGATTTTTCAAGGATGTGCTGGATTTTGTTTCTTGAAGTTCAAGTCAGAAGTAGCTGGAGTCTTGTGGAAGTTTAAGAAAATGGTGGAAAATCAAAATGGCTGCAAGATATAAAGTATAAGGTTAGATAATGGAAAGGAGTATACTTCAGCAAAATTTAATATGTTTTGTGAAGAAGCTGGGACCGAACATCAGCTCACTACTCCCTACACTCCAGAACAAAACGGTGTTAGTGAAAGAAGAAACAGATATATAATGGATATGGGTAGATGTATGTTGTATGAGAGGAGTTGCCTAAAGAGTTTTGGGAAGAGGCAACTAATACAACAATCTTTCTTCAAAATCGAATTCCAGCCAAGTTTTTGGAAGACAAAACACCATTGGAAGTCTGGTATGGATATAAACCTTCACCAAACTTTTTTAAAGTGTTTGACAATGTGTGTTTTGTCCATATTCCACAGGTCAAGCATGACAAACTTGACAAGAAAGCAGTTCCAGGTATATTTGTGGGATACAGTTCTGTCTCCAAAGCTTACAAAGTGTATCATCCACAAACTAAAAAAATTACTATCATAAGAGATGTACACTTTAATGAAGATGAGCAATGGGACTAGAAGAACTTTCAACAGAGCACTATTTCTAAAGATCAAACAATACCTCAGTGGCAGAATGAACAAGAAGATGAACCGCCGATCAGAGGTTCAAAGTTACTTTCAGACATCTATCAAAGATGTAACGTTGTAATATATGAACCTACTGGATATGAAGAAGCTCTCAAAGATATCAAATGGAAGAAAGCAATGGAGGAGGAGATGTCAATGATTCATAAAAATAAAACCTGGGATTTAGTTGACAGACCTGAAGGCAACAAAGTCATTGGAGTGAAGTGGATTTACAGAACAAAGCTGAATGCAAACAACTCTATCAATAAATACAAGGCCAGGCTTGTAGTTAAAGGGTATGCTCAGATTTTCGGTGTTAATTACTCTAACACTTTTGCTCTTGTTGCTAGATTGGACACAATTAGATTGCTGCTAGTAATTGCAACACAAAAAGGGTGGAAAGTGTTCCAACTAGACGTCAAATTAACATTTTTAAATGGCGTGTTATAGGAAGAAATATATGTGGAGCAGCTAGATGGGTTTGTGAATCAAGGTGGAGAGGATAAAGTATATCTGCTATAAAAAGCTCTCTATGGGCTTAAGCAAGCACCTAGAGCTTGGTACAACAGGATTGATGATCATTTGCTAAACTTAGGCTTTGTAAAAAGCTTATCTGAGGCCACTCTTATAATGTCTCTTTATGTTGATGATCTTTTGATAACAGGAAGTAATGAACTACAAATTGAAGAGTTTAAACAAGAGATGATGCATGTGTTTGAAATGACCGATCTTGGTCTTATGACTTATTTTCTTGGAATGGAGGTCAAGCAAAGCAAGAATGAAGTTTTCATCTGCTAAAAGAAATATGCAAAGGAAATACTGAAGAAATTTTAGATGGAGGAATGCAAAACAACCAACACACCCATGAATCAAAAAGAAAAGTTGTGCAAGGATGACAGTGCTGATAAAATTGATGAGGGATTGGTTGCTTAATGTATCTTACTACAACAAGGCCTGACATTTTATTTGATGTAAGTCTCTTATCTTGTTTTATGTATAGAGCTAGTGAATTACATTTAAGAGCTGCAAAAAGAATATTGAGGTATGTAAGAGGGATTGTAAGTTATGGTGTCAAGTTTGAGAAGTGTCAAAATTTTAAACTGCATGGATTCTCAGACAGTGACTGGGCTAGTTTCATTGAAGATATGAAGAGCACTTCTGGGTATTGCTTTAACCTAGGCTCAAGAGCCTTCTCATGGTGCTCAAAGAAGCAGGAGATTGTAGCACAATCTACTGCAGAAGCTGAATTCATTGCAGCCACAGCAGCAGTAAATCAGGCATTATGGCTCCAGAAAATTTTACATGATTTGCACATGGAGGAAGAAGAACCAACAGAGATTTCAGTTGATAATCAAGCAGCAATTGCAATCTCTCATAATCCATTGTTCCATGGAAAAACCAAGCACTTTAACATCAAGCTTTATTTTTTACGTGAGGTGCAGAAAAATGGTGATGTTAAGTTAATTTATTGCAAATCTGAAGATCAACTTTCTTATTTATTCACCAAACCACTTCTAGTAAGCAGGTTTGAGTTTCTAAAAACAATGTTAGGAGTATGCAACCTTTAAAGCAAGGAGGAGTGTTAAAGTTTGCTTCAAGTTGTTGCTGCTATTCTGTTCTTCAGTTATGATTTTTATGCTTTAATAAACGATTCACCTAGTATTTAGAAATCAATTGATGTGTTAGTTTGTTAACAGATCATGGCATGTTAAGCTGCTATAAATTAGCATTTCAGTTGAATTTATTTCAATAAATATGTAAAAGATTGCTATGAAAAATAAGTAATTCTGTATTCAATCCTTTCTTAATAATACTAAAGCATCAATAATATTGTTGTTTTACAATTCTCTTCTACGTTCTTTTCTTACATAAATACTCAAAACACGTAAACACCTTCAGTTTGAAATTGTTAGGAGAAAGGGAATTGTGCTAATCAAATCAAACCAGTCATGTCCTAGAGACTATAGCTACAAGAATATCAATGGAAGCCATAAATTGAGTCTCGGCAACCAAATGCAGAAGAATATTTGTGATGGTATATATATCTTGATTGTGTTGCTCTGAGAGAGTCTCTGTATCTCTTTGCACTCCTCAAGATCACCATCACAGGTCAGACGAATCCATTCACCATCATCATCCATATACTTGAGAACAATGCCTGTGAAATCATCTATCTTGAAACGTTTACCAATCACTTTTTGCAAGTCCCTTAAACCCCAGTTCGGTTGTAAGCCTAATTCTCTTCTCAAGGCACCTCCTTCTTGTGAGCTCTGGCAAAAATGCGGTGGAATTTCTAGCTGACTTTGATGAATATTCTCATTGGTTGACCTTGTTTTGTGAATTTGTGAGCTTACAAGAAAGGTTGGTTCACCTTGGTTATTCAAGGAATGCATTTCTGCTAATTCACAGCTGCAAGTCCTCTTTAAATTAAGCTCCATTCGAGGTTTCTCCTACTGAAGCACATACTTCATTGCTTGAACCGGTGATATTGGTGTTTTACTCGAGCAGAACAGCGGGTACTTGAGCAGTACCTACGCTGCTTGGTTCATGACTAACTGTAAAAGTGGAACTCCTTGCTCCAATGGGAAGAATACTGGTATAATATAGCTTATCATGGTTCTACAGGAATGACACCCTTTCAGGCGTTGTATGGTCTCTCACCTCCTCCTATTCCTCATTATCACTTTGGCCAATCTCCAGTTCATAAGATTGATCAATAGTTGCTAGCGCGAGATGTGCTGCTACAGCAGTTAAAGCAGAACTTGCATGCCTCATGTAATCGAATGAAGCAAGTTGCTGACTCCAAATGATGTGATATCAAGTTTCAGGAAGGGGATTTAATTTATTTAAAATTACATCCTCATCGGCAACAAACAGTGTTCAAACGTGCATTTCAGAAGCCCTTATTTGATTGAGAGGCGACTTGGCAAAGTAGCTTATCCTCTCAAGCTGCCAGAAGGGTCACGTATTCATCCTATTTTTCACGTTTCTTTGCCTAAAAAGAAAAGTGGTGAATCTTGTACACCGAGTTCCACATTTCGACCTGTTACGGATGAAGGACAGCTTGCATTATTTCCAGAATATTCCATTTTGGAGACACGATGGGTTAAGCATGGCTCAAAGTTAACGGAGGAAAGTTTAGTTAAATTAATGGCGTGGTTTTCCAGCTGAAGATGCTACCTGGGAAAATACTTATAAGATTCAAGAGAAATTCAAGGACCTTGAGGACAAGGATATATATCCAGTGAAAGAGAGGGGTATTGATAACAAGCCACGTTCACATTCATGCAGAGAAGGCAAGCAATTAAGCTCCATACAAGGTAACCTGCTTCAGGATGAAGCTACGTGGGCATTAAGGCTAAAGCTACGTGGGCATGTGCTGCTGTTAAACATGGATCAGCTCCAACAATTACTTGCCTTAGAATAGGACAAAGTTGTTTCATTCTATTAGTTACTATCAGTCATTTATTCTTGTTTAAAGTTGGGAAGGCTGTTAGCATTTGTGTGTATATGTAAACAACAGCTAGATGCATTAACAGAAGGCAATTAAGCAAAGATTTCCATCTTCATCTATGGTTTAATTCTCACCTACAGAGAATACTCTGTTATTATAATCAACAACTTTAATTGGGACCTATCATAGAGAAAGGGAGAAGGAGATGAAGCCTTTAAATTAATATTTAAAGTACAAAAAATGAAGCGATGCTTATTAAAGTAAACAGAGAATTAGGGTCTCGTGCTATTATTTAAATCAACTGATCAAAAACCGAGTTATTTCAATGGAAGATTAATTGTTAATCATCTTAACCTTAACCTACCTAGCTAGGTTATTAACTCAAGGTTTTCTTTTCTGCCTTTCTTATCAGCAAGAACCAGCATGCATTTGATCTCAAGAAGTTCGGACACTTCATGCTTATAAAAATAATTTCTTCTGCTTTAACTACCTACATATCTTCTTCTATATTATGCGTGCTTGTTTTTTTTTCATCTAATGGTACAAGTACCCCATGTTTTCTGGAGAAACGTCATTGATATTGTTTCAAAATCCAAAAAAGTTAAAAAAAAAAATACAATATGTTCTTGTAATCAATAACCCTTATGAGTTGAAATACATGAACATTTATTCTTTCAATATCTTTTTTCTATAATTTGGGATATTATCACGAGCATAATCTTTATGAGTTGGTCTTTTTTGACATGGCGTCAGCTACTTCAATTGTCATACACACACTTAAAAAAAAAAAAAAATTTATATACCTACTTGCTTGGTTAGCCCTTTAAGCCTTAATTTACTTCATCTAGTATGAGAAAAATAACTAAGTTTTTTTCATCATGTTTACTAATCTTATCGGGATGTTTATGAGGATATTTTTATTTGATCTGGTCTGATTAGTAGAGCTCTTTAACCAAGGTTTTATATCCCATCTATTTTCATGATTTATTTGGCATATTCGAGAGTATACTAATATTGCTCTTGCTAATATTAAGATTTTGTTTAGCATATTTTCATATATAATCAACTAATTGATTAATTAAGAAATTTCTAGAAATCAATCAAACGATTCATTTGCTATTTGTCTTTATTCAGTTTCTTTTTTTAGATTTTACATATTCTTCCCTTAATTATATTATAGTACTCTATTATTGTCTTTGTTCTTCTGCTTACTTTCCATCCTTCTACTTCAATCTAGTCCTGGATTGCATATTTCTTACCTTCTCCTTTATTCATCACTTTCTGCTAAATGTTCAGGTCTAAAAATCAATATTTCTTAAAACATACAATCAACAGATACCATGTTGTCCACATCCACTTGCCGCGTACCGATGTGTTTAAGCTACATTGCACTGATCAACGAATCAAATGGAAGACCACTTGTATATATGTAGGTTATTATCATCAGAAACAATGAGTTCAATCCCTTTCTTTCTCGGACATGACCTTTACTGACTCCAAAGCGGAACCATTTTCATATATTTTATCTGGAAATTCATTAACCATATATGATGAATCTGATTATGCTCAAACATTCAAATCATGGACTGCATTCATAACTTATCACTTACTTATCAGTGTGACAAAGGACCTTAACTCCCGACTGATCAAAACTAATCTGGCCTTGTTCATATTTCTCTAACTTTGAAGATAACATAACCTATAAACTGATAACCACAATGAAAGAGTAGAGCAACTAAGAATATGAGGGCAGGAGCCAATTTTTGTAGGCTGTAATACTACGTCAAGCATAAACCAGTCCTGATTATTGATAGGCAGTAATAAAGAGTTTTTGCATACTTGTCAGTGCATACATATACCGCCTCTTTAACAAATTTGGGACGCGGGATCATCAATGATACAGAATACTAGTATATGTACTAATTAAAGCTAACGTTACAGATCAGTCACATACCAAGTTTTAGTAAAAGAACCCTTACAAGAAAAAGAATGCAGTCTTCCTTCAGAGGCCCAATCTCAAGTCCAAAGTGAGACCTGAGGGATAAAAAGAGGATGATTCATCTTCCACTGGGGCTGGCAAATTGAGGTCCAACACACAACCTTCCTTTTCTGTAAGAACATGAAGTCCTCCTTGATTCATGGATGATGAGATTTCTTCCCCTTTCTCCCAATGGCACCTCTTGTGTCCGCCCAGTGCCTGTCCACTAGGAAACACCCTCGAGCAAATACTACACTTGTGCCCTAACACCATCAATGCCTTGCTATTATCTTCCACATTCTCCTTCACATCACCACTCCCACTATGATCCTCAACTACCTCACAACCATCATTCCTCTTTATAGCAAAACAACCCTTCACATTCTTGTGACTGGCCCTACGACCCCCTAGTGCCAGGTGTGACCCAAAAACCTTCTCACAACTCGAACACTCGACACGAGTACAATTCACTTGATCATGATCTTGAGCTTGATGAGAACTACCAGCAACAACCCCACCACCAAACTCGTTACGCTCCAACATTATTGCACCATCACTATTAGCCAACATTAACAAACATGAAGCCACCTCATGATCCTCTGCGGTCAACATGTCTTCCCAATTAGTAGAACAAACAATACTTAACAGTTGAATAGGCGAAGCAGGCCTGCGATAATTGGGTGGTGGATTAATTCCACGCCACTGTCTTTCAGGGTGACATCTCATGTGACCAAAGAGTGCTTTCCATGACCAAAACTTCTTGCCACACTCGGTACAAGGTCTTGTGATCTTTGGTGCAGAAGGGTCAGGCTTTTTGTAATATTTTGGCTTCGATATTGTACTAGAAGGAAGCAAACTTGGTTCAATCTTGATCAACTTAGTTCGTTTTTTACGTGGATTTTGATTGTAGTATGTGATAGGGATTGAAGAAGATGATGGAAGGCCGAAATCAGGGTCGGGATCGGTATTGTGGTTCGTCATCCCTGTTTGAGAAGTTTAGGTTAAGGAGATTGAATTTCGAAAGGACAAGAAAAAAGAAGTGTAACCAAAGGAGAAGAGGTTGCTTATGTAGATGTAATGGCAGTTGTATAGGCAGTTGAGAAAGTGGCGGTTTCTATGCTTTTGTTTTGTAGTTATCCACAAGGTGCTTGAAACAAGGTGACTCTTAATCTGTTAACACTAATCTAACTGCCTAATCCACAATAATCTCAGATTGTGGTTGTGGCCATAAAAAGGATTTTGTGCTAATTAATTAAGCAACAGAAATACCAATAAATTTCTCTGAAAAATCTTAGCTTGTCTCCAACTAAGATTAGTGGAGGCTAATTAGGAGGTAGTCGGCGAGTTCTGTTTCATGTTTGGAGGGCGAGTGTGGGAACATGAGGGCAATGCTTGAAGCCCACTACTTGGCGAGCTGAACCCACTTTGATCACGAAGTATAGTATTGGAAACCACATGGGTTTCCAAAGCGGGTGGGGCAATTCGCCATGAACACAAATTTCCATTGATACTACAGGATTTAGTGATGACTTCTACAAAAGGGCATCGATTCTTTCAATTGTTCAACGCTAATTTGTATTAATCCCTTGCAAAGGGATACTTGTTTTTTTCAATAGAGCCACAAATATAACATACAAAACTAGCTAGAAGCATGGGATAGAAGGGAGAACAAAAACAAAATGAACATTACTGACATTATATTACAACACGGTTCGGATTCAGTTACGTCAATATATTTTGGGACTAGAGATTAAAGAATGGATGATGCTGCAAGTGCAATATTACGGCGAATATTGGCAGTCTAGCAGGATGACGGCCACTGCAGTCGAGTCAAAATAAGCGCAGACAGGTTTTCTTTTTTCTTCTTTTTTTACCCTTCTTTAGTCAAGAGTATATAACAGAGCAAGGTATTCAAACGTCCTCTTATTTCTCTGATTGGCTTTGATGAGCTGAGGGTGCTTTAAAATTCTTCAAGGATTTCCCCAGGAAATTTAAAATCGCAACTCGTTGCACCTCCTTTGCTGTAAAAATTGGGAATGAATTAGAGAGATCTATTAGCCTCCTGAAATCTCAGAATATTGGACTAGAATTTATCAAGCATGCACAAACATAATTAGCAACAAATATGTCTATTTGAATGGTACCAAGAAAATGTGGAATTGCAACAGTTACGGACCTCAAAGTAGGCAATGGCCACCTGTTACAACTTACGTAGTCACTGTGAAAAAGACATGGCTGGCAAATATAAAATACAGATGTGCGGAAAAACTTGCTCAAAACTAAAAAAAGCACACCATCCTACAACAGCCAGTCCAACCTAACAGTAAAAGTTGCTGATGTCTGCTCAGCAATCAAATGAAGTGTAAAAATTTAAGATGGCAAAGTCAAAAATGCATAATGAAACCCTAGTGAAGATATGACAATCGCATTTAGGTTACATGAATTTAATTGATAAACTATTTAATGATCCCCAAGATTAGAAAGACTTCATTGTCCCATTTGGAATAGTGTTGTGCAACTCATGCAGTATAATGCCCATGCAGGCCACTTTCATTTACATGTGGTGCACATTAAGCCCACCTCAAACATGCAGACCCTCCCAAGCCATATCCATCTTACAGTTTATGAAGGTTGTGTTTGACCACCTTATCACACGCACATTCAAAGGAAAACAAAGGTACAGAAAAAACAGAGATTCACGTTACCTTCCTCCAGTGAAAGTTGAATTGATCTCTTTTCTACCTCAATAGCATGCTTGCTAAGCTCAACTGAGGAAACTGACTGGAGCACTGCAGCCAAAAAAAAAAGAGAGAAGGCAAATCAGTGATTAGCAGTGGCTAAATAGATTATCTTAGTTTGAAGCTCCAGGACTTACTCTGGACGTATTCGTCTAGATCAGATTCATCCGATTTCTTCAATGAAATCTGCAATTGATGATACCGCTCTTCCCAATGCATATTTTTCTCTCCCTTTGGATTAGATGAAGGGACAATAGAACCAACAGGAAGATAACTGGATTCTGCTGGTGAAAACGTGCTAGACTGTCCAAGAGGAAGAGGAACTGAAGGTTTTCCAGATGAAATTATTGGAGGAGCCACGGGCATAGGTACCAAAGCTGGAAAAGTAGAGACCGTTGACTCTATCTGGGGACGCTTTGGTTGAGCAGTCTCCTCTGGATGACTAAGCTTGCCGACTTCTGCTTCAGATTTCCCACGTGCATAAACAAGACGAAAATTTGGAGCGCCACTAGTAGAAGATTCATAGCATGGAACTGGACGGTACATCAGGTCCTCAGATGATGGCCTCTTGGCTCCAGAAACCTTAATGCCATTCATAGTCTTTCCTCCATCCTTTGATAAAGGAGAGTTTCCTACAGATTTGGGAATTCTGTTTTCATTCTGCACATCTCTTAATGCTGTCTTCTTCACAACAAGTGGAAAGTGCTTATCGTGTATGGACAAGTTATTGTCAGCATTGCCAAGCCCATGCTCACCAGATTTTGAATCTATCGCTTGTTGAACCATCTGGAGTATAGACATATATGAGAAATCCAGAGGAACTTGGAAATCTACGAAAACAATACGAGCCAAGCTAATAAAAGAAGTCATTGTGTTTAGTATAATCACCCATGTAAGTGAAATAAAAGATGGAAGTTTCAGATTTCTTAACACTAAGTCAACGAATATTGAACCCAAGAGAAGCAGATCCAACAAATACAATTTCTTTTTCTTTCTTAGTTATTACAGCTAGAAGGGCAATCAACTGCCTGAAAGGCATAGGCTGGCTGCAGAGCTTAATCTCATGGGATGACCATTCCCGAACACTCATCCACCATACTCACTATCAACAAAGCCATAAGGCAGCATTTTTCCTTTTTCATTAGATTCACAAGTAAATCCCAACAAATCCCATCTTAAAATTTCAACTAAACCAAAAAACACAATTAAGGCATTTATTAAGCATAACCAGCAAAAGCCGAACTCAAATAAATTAACGTTACAGCAGCAACAATGCGAACAAATAAACCAAAAGAAGTGATAGCAACATAAACTTGATAATTCCTTTTCTTCTTACACAAAACCTTAATCTTTGAGTAGCATTAAAGATAAAATAAGCAGAAGTGGCCTAAAAACCAGAAAGCCAGAGTAGAAAATACGTCACTCACAACGGTAAATCAGCAATTTTGAAGCATGGGTTATGTTTATTACCTAAAAACAAGTCCCATCAAATCACAATTCAAATAAAAAAAAATAGCCTACAAGCAGTTAAAAATTGATCCATTTTGGACAATTTTTCATCGTTAATCTCCAAGAAAAAACTTAAAAGGAAGAATTAAATGAGAGAATAAGAGTATTAGACTAGAGAGAATAAAGGGTCTCTAATTAAAATGAGAGACAGAAAGGCATTATTACACTAGCTCATTGAAGCGCAGTGTGAGAAAGCGAGAGTGAGATAGAGAGGGGAGGGTTTTCAAAAGCAAAAGAAGCTTTGGCTCTAAAAAAAAGTTAAAAGAGATTTATTAGTCCTCTATTTTGTAATTATTTTGTTTAGGCCTCGGTAGGTCTAGCTATTTATGATGGGTCCCAACTTCTGAACTTCTTTTTCAAAAAAGTGCCACAAAAATTACTTCTTATTTTTTAATCCTCTTAAGCGCATTTTATTTAGGGCTGATTGAAAGGAAGATAAAAATTGTATTTTAAAATTATTTTTGTTTAAAAAGATATTAAAATAACTTTTTTATATTTTTAAAATTTTATTTTTAATATTAATACATTTAAAACGATTTAAAAATATTAAAAAATAATTTAAACTGAAAAAATTTAAAATTTCTCAAAAACACGATTCACGGTTCGACCGGTTGTTGATTTGCTAACAATAAAGGAATTTAGAATAATGACTAATGAGATGGAGTGTTGGTTTTTTATTAGACTCAAATCTTAGGAACTGGTTTTTTATGTCACAGCTCTTGATGTGTTTGGGGTAACTGAAGTTAATCTTAAATTAGGAATACGACAGCAAAACCAACACCAAATAAGTGGCATGCATAATGATTGTTCACCAATTCCATTGTAGCCTTACTATGCTTACTGAGATGGAGACTCCACAGGAGGATACCCCAAATTGCTCCACTTCCATGGTAATTATATTTGATAATACTCACTATTGGATGAATGGAGATGTTTAGACTTCCACATGGCTGGCCAGTAATGTTTTGCTTGTGAGCTTTGTAGTCGACTCTTGGAAGGAATGCCTAAATCACAACTGTTTGCAACTCCAAGCTAGTCCATACCATTGCAGGGAGAGATAGAAGGATGCCCGGAAAGGGATGATCCTCCTAATCCAGTAGATACTGCATATCACAGCGCATTGCCAACACAAAACCTTAATGAGGTATTTAGCTTTACCTCCGATCTTGTAATAAACGAGCCAGCTGAACCTGACTGTGACAAGGGAAACAGTCAACATCAATAAAAGCTTAAACTTTAGAGGAAAGGGGTTATCTCACTGTTTAATCCAACAATGGTACGCTTAAAGACCAACTAAATAATATCGCTGAGCAACAAAGTAAATTGAGCTGTAAAATAAATCCACTGTTGATCATTAATAATAATTTCTACATAGAAAAAGAAATAGGTTTCCAAGAACTGAAGAGGAGGGATGAGAAGAAAAGGAGAATCAAATGCAGTGGCCATGCGAAAAATACTAATTTGTACATTTTCTTTTTTTAATTTCTACTCTTGTGTCCTCACGATGGCAATTCTGCTGTAGGTTTTCGGAGACTTCAACATGAAAATAGCGAACCCCTTGCTCAGAAAGATCCTTTCCAAGGTTTTGCTTTCCAGAACAGCTCATTGGCCAAGATTCCCCAGAAGACGCTCTACTGCAGCATGTACATTTCCAGCTGTAGCACGCAGTGCCCTGATATTCTCTTGGGTGTCAAAGAAACCCATTTCTTGTAGTTGTGATAGTTGAGTTGCATAAAGTTCTTCCGGGGGCACTAGAAAAGAAACAAAATTTTCAGTAATGATGAGAAACTGACATGGTGTAATATTACATAAAATAGAGAGAGAAAGGAAAAATGAAAATGACCATCAGGTTGGTTAGGTGCAGATAAGCTGCCTGCTCCAAGACCACCAAACATGTTCATCAACATCTCCAGCCCAGTATTATTAGGTGTTCCTGTTAATTTAAGAAACTTTAGTATAATCTTAGAAGGGAAAGAGACGAGTCTAAAAGAGATCATAAAACCACTCATGAAATGCTCAAGAAAATTATAAAATGCAGACTAGATTTCTTATTTATTTGGGTACCTGTAGGGGCGCCAGGCTGTGCCGCTTCCCTGGAAGTGAGCAAACAAAGGATAAGTATTGACCGAACAAAAATATGATTTTGTCAAGCAATGGGAGCATGAACTATAAGTCCTTTAATGATCTCGAGACTAGTGTACAGTTGTTAGGCAACTAAGATTTCAGCCATGGTAAAAAACCCAAAACGAATGTCCTCACTTACTGGGTTGATTGCTGTCGGAGCTGTGGAAGAAGTGACTGTTGTAAAGCAAGCATTTGCTGTTGAAAAAAGAGTAACAAAGGGTCAAGCATATCCTAATGCACAAACCATCCCATAGCACTTGTAGGGAAAAAATGAAAAAGATTTGTGTGTGTGAATGTGTGCAGATGAGAGGGGGTGGTTGGAAGTCCATTCATGTGGATTCCTCAAAGGGACATACCTGCATTGTTTCGGGAGAAGTTAATTGGCGAAGAAGCTCTGGGTTTTGCATCATTTCTCTCAACTGAGGATTTGAATCAACCATGCTTCGTAGTTGAGGATTGAAGTTGAGCATCTAAAATTCAAGAGAAAAATGTCTAAAGTGAACCCAGCCAATTATCATTGTGTTAGCTAAAATCACTTTCAACAACAATAGTACCTGGTTCATGTATTCAGGATTGGAGAGTACGGTTTGCATCATCTGTGATACAGCTGGATTTTGCAACAACTGATTCATTTGATTAGAATCAGGCATGCCATTAAACATGCTTTCCATTCCTGGGAGACCAAGCCCTCCCAGACCCAAATCACCAAGACCCGAGGCCCTCACATTCCCAGCAGGATTTGGCCTCGTAGTACTGTTTGTCTGGGTACCTCCTATTTCACCATTTTAAACATCAAGAACATTTTAGTTATCATTTAAAAACAGCAACTGTACTCAAAAGCTTCTTCCAGTAAAGTGTAGAGAAAGATGTTCAAGAAAAGCTAAATAAATGTGAACAAACAAGAATTGCTCGGGACCATGAACTATGTTCCCAAAGCAAAGATCAAGTTTCATAGGCGTCTTAAAGGTCACCGTCTTTTTCAGTTAGAACTTCCTAAATCAGACCTCAGAGTATGGGTTTGAACAAGAATAGATACATAAATGATTTGCCAGAAGCAAAGAGGTGTGAAGCTCACCAGCAGCATTGTTCCAAGGGTTGGGCAGTGGGTTTGTATTAGGAGCAGTGAGCCCTCCAGTTACTTCAGAACCAGTGGTTGAAGGGTTGTTTGATGCATCCCTGACTTGAGTCCCACCTTGGTTCCCCAGGAGGGCTGCAAATGGATTTGAACCCAAATCACTGCCAGCATTTCCACCCATTGTTGTAGCATTTAAAAATGGTTCTTGAACATTTTCATACATTCTCCGGAGCATGTTAAATCCTTCAGGAGTCGATTCAATATTACTCATAGCCCTGTCAGTGTGTCTCATCATCTCACGCATGAGCTCAGGGTTTCTAGCAGCTTCTAATGTCTGTCGAAGAATGCTAGGATCATTAAGCACATGTGCAAGCTCAGGATTCCGGTCCATAATCTCGCGCATCTGAGGATTACTCATCATCAAGGACCGTATCAACTCGGGGTTATTCATCAGACTCTGCATAGCAGGTGTATTCATTATTTCCCTCATCATGTTGGGATTCTGAGTTAGCCGTTGCTGCACTTGTTCCAATTCAGAAAAACCAGCTCCAAATGAACCAGTCGCGCCCCCACCACCTAGTGACCCAAGTCCAGGGAACAAAGATGCCCCCAAACCGGCACCTCCAAGTCCAAAAGCCCCACCTTCATTAGAACCAACACCCGGTGTAACCCCTCTTGTAGTATCAGGATTTCCACCAGCAGCGGCGGTGGCGGTGGCAGCAGCAGCAGCAGCAGGAGTAGACGAAGCAGGGGCAAAACCACGAACCATATGAACGGTGTGATCAGCTTGCAAACCTTCAGAAAAAAGTTAACGAACAAAACATGTAAACAAAAGGGCTAAAGAAGTTCCAAACTTTATCCTACATGAAATAACTGCATCCTTTTTCGATTCATAATGAAAAAAAATATCAATCAGAAGATTAAAAAATAAAAAAAAACCCAGATCTTTCCTGTTCTAATCAAGGCTCTTACCATCATCTAACCATTAAACAGACCAAAAAGCTGCAGCATTTTTCTTTCCTCTTTCCCTCTATAAGTCAACGAAAAATCCTACTTTTTTTCCAAAGTTCTTGTCTTTCATCATCAGACCCAAAGATTGCTAAAAACCCATTTCCCCTTTAAAACAAAAAAAAAACCCGGAAGAAAACGACAATTACAAGAAAGAAAAGAACTCACCATAACTAAGAAGGGTCTGGTCATCCTTCAAAATCCGACCTTTATAAATCAACCTCTGTTGATCAGAGGGAACATCACAATTTCGGGCCAGAACAGATTTGAAAACCCCAACCGTTGATTCCAAGCTCGTCCTCACAGTAAATTTTGTACCATTAGAGCACCGAACGTTAATCACCACACCTCCCTCCTCTCCCTGCCCTTGCCCCTGTTCATTACTCACTTTTGACTCGCTCGAATCGCCAGCACCTCCCATATTACTTTACAGCAGAATCGATCAAAAACCCTAACCCTAGAATTAAGTAATCAATTTTTTAAGAAGAATAAAAATCAAGTGTGATTTTGTTTCTATGTGAAATCGAGATCGAAGTAAGAGAGATCGAAGAGGAATTTCAGGGGGTGGGGGACAAAAAGAAAAGAGAAATGGAAAATCAGAGGGAAATTTGGGAATCGAAAGAGAGGATCGAGAGATTTGAGTGTTTTTTTTTTTTTCGTTTTTATAATATATCTAGAATATTCTTTTCCTTTGTACGAATTTTGGTCATTCAATACTTGTATCCGTATGTATGAATGTATGAATATACGTATTTTCTTGAATGTTGGTACTACGAAATCAAGCCAGCAATGATGGGCTTTTCGGACTTGTTTGGGCCATTATTTTCTTTTACGGCCTATTGCAATTTATATTTTTAATTTGGCTAAAAACAGAGTAATTTACTGGAGTCTAAAATATTCATGAGAATACCTTCTTACAGCTTCCAAAGGTTTTCTTTTTTTGTAAATATGTCATTTTTTGTTTTTTAATAAATGACGTTTAATGAAAAAAATATTTTCAATTCAGATTGAATACCGCTCTCTTCAAGATATTATTAATTTGATTTCTTATTGTAAAATTTAGACCGGTTTGCCTTTTGTAATCACTAATGGAGGACATTAGTTAGGTTTGGTTTCATGACAAATCGGAGCTAACTCGGTGGGTCAACTTATGTTCTACTCTACTCGGTTAAAATTTGAATAAAATTCTACTTAATTTTTAAAATAATATTTTTTAACTAGATAGGTTGCCATGTGTTATCACAGGCTATTTTTGAAAAACATACTGCTTTTAATTATAAGATAATTGGAAAAAAAAATGTTTTCTAAGCATGCAATCAAGAGTTGACAACATTAAAAGGTATATGATTTGACTTTCAAGCAACGGATAAATAACATAAAAAAATTACTTGACTATCTTGAATTTCATATAAGAATCAAATTAAGAATATAAGCCAAAATTTTATTTGAAAAAACCACAAATAAGTGATACCTACCTAAATATAAATCAAAATTTTATTTGAAAAAATATACAAAAATAATGCATTATTTTTTTCCAAACTAAAAAATTATATATATATATATATATATATATATATTTAAAAAAAAAAAGATCTAGGCTAGGTGTTCGTGGGTCTGGTAAGCTAGGCTCTTGGGTCTGGTAAACATGTTTGACCCACGTTAACTTGGATCTCGCAATTATGTCACACCCACATTACTGAACTTGGCTGCTCGCCAAGTCACGTACTTTAGACATGGTTGGCGCTAAGTCTAGGCGCCTTACGTTTACTTGGGTCTGCAAACATGTCAAAACCCACGTTAATTTGGACTTGGCTAACCGCTAAGTCCATGCATTTTAGACTTAGTTGGTGCCACATTTAAGCGTACGTCTTGAGTCTGGCAAATATGTCAGATCCACGTTACCTAGGTCTGGCAAACATGTCAGACCCATTTTTTATTTCGTCCTTATTTCTTTTATAGAAGTTTTGTTTTCTTTTAATTTTATCATTCAATTATAGTTTCTTATATGTTTTGTTTTTTATTTTAGATTTCATTCTTTTAATTTCTTATTTTGTTTTTATTCCTTTTTAGTTTTTGTCCTCCTAAATCCGTCTTCATTTTTTGTTGGTGTTTCAAAATCCATCATCTTTGTTTTTATTTTTTATTTTGATCCTTTTCTCTTTTTTGTGAGTTTTATTTGTTTACAATTTAACTTTTCAATTCTAATTTGTGTATATTATGTTTTTCAATTCAGTCCTTCTACTTTTGATTTCTTTTTTTTTCTTGGCTCTTTTTTCAAAGTTCTTATAGTTTTTAATTTTACCTTTCAAATCAAAGTTATGATTTTTTTTCAATAGTAATAATATTTTTTTTCAAATTTATTAATAATTATAATAATAATTAATAGTAATTGTGATTGTGATAATAATAATAATAATAATAATAATAATAATAATAATAATAATATAGTAATAGTTAATAGTAATTGTGTTTGTGATAGCAATAATAATAATAATAATAATAATAATTTTTAATTTTACCCCTCAAATCAAATTTATAGGTTTTTTTAATAGTAATAATATTTTTTTTTCAAATTTATTAATAATAATAAAAATAATAATATTTATAACAATAATAGTAGTAGTAGTAGTAGTTAGTAGTAATTGTGATATCAATAGCAATAACAATAGTAATTGTAATAGTAATAGTAATAAGTAAACATGTCAACCTCACGTTTACTTGGATTTAGCAAACATGTCACATCCTTATTACTTTGGACTTAGTTGATCGTCATATTCACGCTCTTTGAACTTTGTTGGCGTCAAGTCTAAGCGCCTTGGGTCTGGCAATCATGTCTGACCCATGTTTACTTGGTTCTGATAAGCATGTCAGACCCATGTTACTTTAGACTTGGCTGGCCGTCAAGTCCACGCACTTTGGATATGGTTGGCGCCTTAGGTCTGACAAGCATGCCAGACCCCCGTTTACTTGGTTCTAGCAAGCATGTCTGACCTCTATTTACTTGGATCTAACAAACATGTTTGATCCACTTTACTTTGTACTTGGCTGATCGCCAAGTCCAAATGCCTTGGGTCTAGCAATATGTCAATTCCACGTTACTTGCGTTTGGCAATCATATCCGATCAATATTTTTTTGCAATGGACAGCATAATTTTCTAGAAGGAGAGAAGGGAGGGAGGGAGGGAAAAACCCCTGGTTGGAGCTCCTCTGTGGGTCGTCTCGGCACACGTGCCTCCCCACTATGCCTGGGATGGCGAGGCGCATCGAATGTCGCCCTGTAAGGTGATGCTCAGTTCTGTTTCGGGGCGGCACACACCACCTGAATGGCGCGGGCAGCGTCTGCCCGCTAGTATATGCTCAACACACGTCAACCATTTCTGATTATAAATAATAATTTATATACATACAAATACTCAATTACCTCTGACCTCACATGATATTTATAATAAAACCATATGAAAACGACGAAAACACCCCTACATACAACCTTGTTTTTGTTGAAACTCAAGGGTAATTTTGTATTTGAATTGTTTTAATAAAAAAAAAGGACGGAGAAACCCTTCAACACATGCATATTTTGCCCCCTCATGGGCATGGTTGTATCTTCACTATTTTTTTTTTTAAGAAAAAAAAAGCCTTCAACCCAAATGTTAAAATTTTACGCCCTGAAGGGCAAATCAGTATCTATATTGTAGCTCAAAAAACCTGAAAGGATCATTTTATCCCTAATCATTTTTTTAATGCCAAATGTATCTCATGAAAAAAACAATCCTATCCCCAACTGCATGCTTAACAAGTTTCTTTGGCAAGAACAATTTCGTCATTACACTGCTCCAATCCACAATAATTTGTGTCTAAGTAAATAGTAAAAGGGTGAACAATCATACACTGAGTTCTTTTAGTATTTGTTGTAGTGCTTAGCCCATAACTTAGCCCCTGTTTGGTATTGCGTTTCAAATTGGCCAAATTTTGACCTTTTTTTTTCTTAAAATAATTTTTTTATATATTTTCAGATCGTTTTAATGTGTTGATATCAAAAATAATTTTTAAAAAATAAAAAAAAAATTTTAATGTTTTTCTAAATGAAAAATACTTTAAAAAGCAACCGATACCACACTTTCAAACACTTTTTTAAGCTTTATGCATGATCACTGGGCATGTCGAGTTTTTTTAGTTAACTAGATGTTGAAAGATTCACAAGGAATTACCCATTCATAGTTAGGAAAACATAGAACTAACAAAACTAGAAAAGCAATGGATATTAAAGAAATAGATCAAAAAGGTAATGTATTTTCTATGGAATTCAGGTTTGGATCTTAATGATTAAGGAAGATGAAGTGCTATTAAACCAACCTCGTCAGGTTAGTGTTGTTAGGATTCGTGTATAACATCAGTTATTCGAACCTAAAACTTTGCTAGTAAACCCTATGTACTTTGGTGAGAAGGTGTTGATGTTTTCCGATTGCATGAAATTAACAAGCCAAATGAAGAAGGGTTCGGCATGTCAATACTTAATAATATGTTGTTTTGTTCTTGATTAGTAACGATACAAACACCTGCCCCTTTTATACTAAGAGAAGAAAAGTTGGTGTTTCGGGGATGATGGAGGGGTGGTTGATTATGGTTTTGAGAAGGTCATTTCAACTGCAAAACTCAAGGAGAAAAGCCGAGTCAAAAGTGACATGCTATGGGATCAATGGTTTTTCAAGATCTAGGCCAAGCAGTGTGCCTGAGGGAGTTATTACAAGCTCATTACTATGCCTCCAAAACTGGAATGTAACCGAGTTGATTGGATATCATAATGGGTCGGGGCTGCAAAGGTTTGATTGCTTTAATGTGATACATATGTTTCAGAGACAAGTGGGGAGGCTGTCAGGAAAATGGTTGTAGGGTTATCAACAGGGGCTCGTCCCATTTTCTTTGATGGTGAAAGGCTTAATATGTCGCCTACTGCTGTTCACATTCCTACCCTACCTCCTGTAGCCTCCGTCCCAATCCCATCAAGAGCTTCACTTCTTCAGCCTTTGTCGCTTTACATTTTGCAAACAAGTAGCAACTGAGCTGTCTCTCACTTGTCTGATAAAAAGCTTTGATAAAATTACTAAATGGCATACCATTCATTTGCGTTCGGCACCCTTTTACATACATTTCTATCATCCCCAGCATTGTAAAAGTTTCTTTCACTGCTGTATTCACAATACATACAGAGTCAATCCGATGTAAAGGGGCCAAAAAACTGACAACCTTCTGCAGTTGCACATGTCCTGTAGAGGCGAGCCACATTGGGTGCTAGACACCCAAGAACTTTGTACTGTATGCCCTCATACACACATGCAGGCATCCTCTCTGTAGGAAGCTAGATATCAATCTGTTAATTTGGTGGGAGATTTTCATGGAAGGTGTTCGTACTTACTCATGTGCTGCAATAGAGAGTTTGCTTTCCTTTGAGCCCTGTTGGTTCCATTTTTTGTAAGCTCTGCCAAATGTTCATACACACCATACTGAAGTGCTGCTAAGATGATCGATGAATTATTCAACCCCAACTCGAGAAGAACGGATGCGGCACATTCTTTGTTCTTGGGAGTCCCGTTTCTTATGATTCCAACAAGGGTTTCGATGAAAGATAGTCTACCAATTTCATTTCTCCCTTCAGGATGTGATGCTAGGAGAAGCAGTATGGAGAGGGCTTCGTCAATCATTCCTAGGTTATTCTCCTCCAGCAAACAGAGCAACGCTGGTATGATACCTGCTTTAATGGCCCTGGACTTGTTGGTTTGGTTCAGAGATAGGTTGAAGAGTGCAGTTGCAGCATCTTTTTTACCTCGGACAGTCCCATTCTGCAAAAGGTACACCAAGGGACGGATTCCTTTCAAAGCTCCTATTAGCACTTTGTTTTCATCGAGCATCGACAAGCTAAACAAAGCTGCAGCAGAGTTTTCTCTTGCCTCATCCGTTCCATTCTGCAAAATCTCAATGATAGCTGGAATGGCTCCCTCTCTGGCTACAAGTCTTTTGTTTGTTTCATCGATTGACAAGTTCAAAAGAGCTGTTACAGTGTGTTCTTGAATCTTGGAATCTTGGTAGGACAAGAGCTGAACCAATGGAGGAATCCCTCCATAGTTGGCAATCAAAATTCTGTTGCCTGGATTCTCCTTTGCAAGCATACGGATATTCATAACTGCCTCTCTTCGCACTTCAAACTCATGGGAGGACAGGTTTTGGACCAAGAAAGAGATTTCCTCTATAGACTCAGCAGAAAAGCCATCAGAGCGCAAACAAGAATCCTTCTTGGGTAGTTCATATTTATTTTTCTCACACCATTGCAGTATAAGATTCCTGAGTGCAAAATTCGGCGCTAAAGATAAATGATCCAAAATTTGGCCAGTCTTCGGGCAGGTTCTATGATTAGAATTTAGCCACTTCTGTATGCTCTCTCTTTCATAAGTCTTTTAAAACAAAAACAAAAACAAAAATCTGGTTCAGCTTCCATAGCATAGTAACTGGAATATTTAAAGCTACTTCAGTTTCTGTAACATTAAAATTTCGTTTGAAAATTTGTTTGTTCAACTGTGACATGTGTGACAGAAAGGATTTTAGTCATTTAATATGAGATTACCTGTCCACTTGCCACAATGACAGGATCCACCATGATCTCCAGAGTAATTGGACATAGGAATTCATGAGGGATAAGCAAAGACTGACACTTCTGGAGGCTTTTTGAAGATATAGGACCATCAAGATCAATGGTTTCATCAACCCCAGCAATATGTCTGAATTTTCCCAGAAAATCTTTAATTTGCTGGATGCTTTCAGCATTCTGCACCCCTCTCTGTTTAACTAGTTTTCTGACAGCTACTTCTTCTGCTTTCAAATCTGAAATAGTATGTAGCTCTAACTTGCTGGCCAGTCTCTCTAGTATTGCACTATCTGCGTTCCTGTCATCCTTTTTGGAAAATACAACCATCATATCCATTGCCAGCTCTATATCCTGAGTGTCGGTTCGCCTCTTCGCTCTTTTAAGCTGCATCCGTGTTAGCTCAACCTGAATCATATCAATTGCACAACCACAAATGTAAAACTGGATATATGATAAAATCGGAATCGCAACTAACAGTTCAAAATTTATTTTCTCAATAATCAATGATGCAGACCATTTTACGTGAAAAGTTTCTACTCACGAACCACATCATCTTTATTAGTATGTGCAAACCGAACGCTCTTATAATGTTTGGCAACATAATCTTCAGTCAGACAAGTCACCAGAAAACTTTCGATACATCGAAACAGTACCATTGACACGGACCATTTATCCGACTACAGAATATTTCAGGCAATCAACATGTATGGTATGCCAATCGTAAGAACATTGCAACAATCAAGCAGGTAATAAATCATCAAGATAATTGCGTTTGATAGGAGATCTGAACAAAATCAGTTGTTAACCCAAGTGCCATTCATCTGTCAAAGCATGATTCAATGCCAATGCTCGATTAGCAATCATTCTTACATAATAATATAGGTGGGAAAAGACCGAAAGAAACCGTCACCGTGTTTTGCCAAATCTTTCCCCAACCGTAGTCACAAAAAATGGGCACTAACTGAATAATTAAGCCAGAATTCTCAAGAAACACCAAGTCAAAAGGAACCAAAAGTGAAATTAAAGGCAAAGAAAAGAAATAGAGGAGGAGGACTGACTTGCTCTTTAACTTCAACTGAGATCCCTAGCTCATCATACTGCAAATCATCCAAAGCCTGATTTAAGTTGTCATATACAGCATGAAAGCTGCTCATCACTGCCTCACTCTCCATTGCCTAATTGAGTTGAACACAATTAATTAATGAACACTTCAAAAGCTTGAAAAACAGCAATAAGAAACACAAACCCACTTGCAGAAACCACGAGTGAGACAAGAATACAAAAGGCAAAAACAAATACTAACCAGATAAATCTTGCTTCCACAGCTGCATTTCTTCAACAACTTCTTAGCACCCAAAAGGGCTTTCTTCAAATTAACCAAACTAGTTTTCAAACCCTCACTAGAGCTCAATTTATGATGATCAATCTCCTTGATCTCCTCTAAAAGAGGAACTAACAGCTTCAATCTCCTCACCAAGTTCAAGCACTCCTTTCTCTGTGTCCTCCTGTACCCCACATATAATCCAACGGTCTCAATCACATCCATCATTTCCTTTACAACATCAACTCCATCTCCACCATTGGATGAACTTGACACACCTGCCCTCTCTCCTCTTTCCATCACTTTCTGCCACTCCATTTCTCACTAGCCACACAAGCCAAGCTCAATGCCCCAAAGGGGATTTTTAAGTTATTAAATATATCTTAAATCAATCAAACAATTGCTGACAAACTTATAATATTAAGATAACACATAGATGGATCCCAAAAATAAATAATATACAAACATGCCAATCAACTCATGACTGGAATAAAAAAAACAAATACATTGATTCCTCTCGAAAAGAATGTAAGGAACAGCAGTGGCTTGCTAGGTAGCTTGAAACAAGGATAAATGGTTTGGAAATTTGCAAAGATACTGCTAAATCTTGACAGATGTATCATATGCGCGCGTGCATATGCTATGTCTATATCCAATGTATGGTCTGTCACTGTGAAATACATGCACGAGAACCGATATCGAGTGGTGTTTGCGACAGTGAAAGTTCTTTTTAGGTTAAATAAACGGCGCCCATGAAATATAATCTTTTTTATTTAAAATTTATTGGTATATTACATCCATTTTAAATGGTTTCAAATCACATATTTTTTTTAAAAAATAACATCAGTGAAATATCATGAATAAATTGCAGTGATAAATTAAGGATTAATTTCTTTACCACATGTTATTAGACTGTAATTGATATTGCTATTAATTAAAATCTTAAGATAAATAATATTTAGTGGAATTTATTATTTTTAATATATCATATTGATATAAGAGATGCATCTTTAAAATGGTTTGATATAAACAAATAATTAATGTGAATGGGATAGATATAAAAATGTGTTTAATTGAAAAATCAAAAGCAAAAATATAAGTAAAATAAAATTATTTTTAGATAATTTTAGAATAAATTTTTAAGTTTTTAAAATAAAAGATACAGAAAAAATTATTTTTATTTTTTTTGGTCTGGTACTTTTATAGAAGAAAAAAATTGATGTTGTTATCTTTTTTAATTAATGTAGATGTTCGGGTCAGTTTACGCGCGTCTTGACTAATTTCACGGGCTCTAAAGTTAACGATCATGTAAGCTTCCAGTAGTTATTATATTAGCAACCACAAGACTTGAACCTGAGATTATAGGGAAAGCAAATATCTTGATCACAAACTCTTACTATTAGACAACCTACAAAATAATTATGTTGTATTTTAATATCAAATATGGCTGATTTCTTAATGATTTGTTTTATCATAAAATAATATTCCATAATTATTGAAGGGCAATAAAAAAAAAACATGGAACCCGATGAGCCTCTCTCTTTGGAGTGAGATTAACGGTATGCAAATAGGTTTCGCGGGTTTTCAGGGGTAACAGAGTGGGGAAAAAACAAGTAAAAAGGGAATTTGAAAAACAGTTAAAAGTCTTGACGCGGTTTTTAGACAATGTGACGCGTTTTCACGTGTAGCTTCTTGGTCCTATCTACGTACATAGATCATACAGCACCACAGCTGCGCGCAAGCCTACCCCACTTTGCTTCTTTTTTTTATATATATATATGGGTCCCTAAATTATTACTTTTTTACTCACTTTCTACATAAATCCTAACTTTCATGCAAATAACACCCCCATATTATTATTATTATTATTATTATTATCCATTTAAATTAAATGATGCAATTAAAGCTGTCACATTAAATATATATTTGTCACATTAAAGCGTTAAAGTTGTCTTGATTTTATGTCTGTTTTTGAAATTTTTTTAATCTTAAATTATTATTATTTTTTATTTTTTATAATCATTTTAATATATTAATATAAAAAATATATATTATTTCAGAATGTTTTCAAGCAAAAATAATTTTAAAAAAGTAATTTTTACTATACCTATCTTATTTTTTTATTATTGTGGATAATTAAAATTATATTTAATTAAGACTGGAATAATTCAATTATCCCACGTGAATTATAATTGAAAAACTTGACGAGTGTCCATTATTGCTTTTCTTTATTTTTTGGTCGAGAATATCCATATTTGTTATGCACTTTATGATCATGTGATGACGTGTTTCATCAGAAGGCATTAATTCAAGCCTCCCAACAAAAATAAAAGAGTGTTATGTAATTTAGAATTATTGCAAGGAACACTAATTCGACCGGAAATAATAATTGGAAACCCTAGTCTACGAGTTTTTCATTTAGTTTTGTTTTGTTTTCTTTTTCTATTCTATATTATTATGATTTTCTAGTTATTTGGTTTTAATTTTTTGATATAAAGAGTTATGATTAGTGAAGATATAGTTGAATAAAAAATTAAATATTTTTGTTGTTGTTTTATAATTATAGCATTTTTAGTGAACACTAATATTTTGACGGTAAGAAACCTCATTATACCTCGCTCTTGTATACATTATCATATCTCATTTAAAAAAAATCTAAACTCCATTAGTCTTTTACTGTTAGGCTAGACTCATTATATCGTGGATCACTACAATATAATAACATTTTTTTCTCTTTTCTACAAGATAAAATGGTCTTTTTCAGAAGATTTATCTAGCATTACGAAATTAATTGAGGATATAATAGTGTATTAACTTTTTTTTACATGGTTAAATGATATAAATGCTCTTAAAAAGTAAAGAAAGCCTTTTGCTTTATTTTTTTCATAGTAAAATTACTTTATTATCCTTCAAGTAAAAAATAAATAAAGGAGTGAAGGGGTATTTTCATATTTTCCTCATGGTTCTTTTTGTTATAATCTATTTGAATTAAGGGAAAAAAAGTCTTTTAACATATAAAAAAAT